>Ga0209541_10005100_pt1 | contig 22989 bp, 20 predicted proteins | sample RifCSPlowO2_01_FD_184027 | JGI IMG/M metagenome (GOLD analysis project Ga0209541, IMG submission 184027) | Groundwater microbial communities from Rifle, Colorado - Rifle CSP2_plank lowO2_0.1 (SPAdes) (version 2) | ecosystem: Environmental > Aquatic > Deep subsurface > Groundwater | place...
TTTTTATTTTCTCTCTGTCAGTATACACATCATAGATGTCAATAAAAGCGAGATCATATTCATAACTTATCTCTGCTACTATTACAGGTTTACCAACGTATAGTTCGTGTATATCATCAGATCTATTTTCCTCAGATTCACGTAACTCAATAAAACATCCTTTTTCATGAACATTTAAACTATTAGCATCTTCTGGATCATCTAAAAATACATGATGGTTGGTTAGTACTCTCCCTTCTGATGTAATTATTGTACCTGAGCCACCAGAACTGAAAGGAATATCCTTATCATTCATATTTTCCACCTCCTCCGCGAAATAAACAAACGGAGCATCTTTTTGTGGACAGGTTATATTAACTACAGACGCTAGTATAGCCCGTCTCGCACTCGCAGGAACCTGAAGATTACTATCACTAGAGAAAGAGGTGTCTTCTTGGTACAGCTGAAAGCCCACTATAGAAGCAATGATTGCAAAAATGCCACCAATAATTGCTGCTTGTATCTGTCTATTTTTATACCACTTGTCAGGAATGTCAATCACGCTTTCATTCTATCATAATGAATTACCGGTTGTTATTGAGGAAAATTTTTGGGTTTTGCACGCACGAGTCCGCGCGTGCGAAGTCAGTCAGGGTTCTGCTCGAAATGGGTTCTAACTTTTTCAAACAAACACCACTACGATTCAATAACCTTTATATAACGAGCGACGCGCGCAGGGCCGAAGCCTCCGCGCGCGCGTGGTGACAAGGTCGCCGCCGTCATGAGACGACAACTTCCTCGGGTTGATGGCGATGTCGCTGTGGGCGCGTTGATTCACGATCCCCCTTTCGTCCCCCCAACTTCACGCCGAGCTGCTTGCACAACTTGGTCGCTTTCCTAAGCGCCTCGTCGGCTTGCCGCTCCAGTAGAACTTGAGACCGATTCCTAGACATGACCCGTTGGTGCTTTCTTCCAGAGTAACCTGGCTAGTTGAATGCACCCCCGCCGAGCCTAAAGATAAAATACACTAGCTACATAAACGCGCAAGTGAGCGCAAGATGTATTTCTGTCTATAAGTTGTGGATAAGCTGTGGGTTAGCTAGCTTTAGCATATGCTTTATGAACTCTGGGACAGAACAACCGACTTCTCCAAGCGCGACGGTAAAGAGAGAGTTCGGACTTAGGTCAGGATGGGTATTAGTTTCTAAAAAATAGGGTGTACCATTTTTCTTAATGCTAAAACCACTTAATGAATAGTGCCTAGCTCCTATTAGTTGATGTACTTTTATAGCTGTTTGGGCGACTCTTTCTTTTTCGTCTTGCGACAGACTAGGTAAGTTATGGCCTTGGGCAGTAAAAGTTATGGGAAATAAAGTATAGTATTTTTGACCTCTGAAGTTTTCCAATACTCCAACGCTAACCTTTTTACCAACTATATTTTCTTCGGTAAATAAAATACTCTCAGGCACTAAGAGTCCGAACTTTCTCACAACCTGCCTGGCAAGAGGCCGGTTAAACACAAGAGCTGTAGTGTACAAACCAGAACCAACGAATGGCACTCTGTGGGCCTCTATCACCTCGATTAACTTAGCATCTTCGCTATGGAGCGCGTTATATAAGACATCCGTATGTCTTATAATTTGATGTGGCTCTTCTGGAAGCCCATTTCTGTGCCATATGCCATCACGGTCTACTAAAATATCTACGCCCTCAAACTGCTCGGGTAAATTACGCAAAACATTCTCTCCTGTTTTAAGAGATGTATCATACCCCTCTCCTCGTCCACCTCTTATTACGCCGACCCTAGTTTGCATAGAACTATTTTATCATCTTGCTACGAAGTTTTATATGATAACTTTTTGCAAATCTGTGAGCTTCGCTATTAGCTAGAAGTATCTCATGGTGGTGGTCGTGTATTATTTTAGAATTACCCAGTATGTTCTTAGGCTTATGTTTTTCGTCCTTAACTACGGCCACGATCGCTATAGCTAAACCTAGCTCTCGTATTAAACTCTCTGCCACGTTCATTTGTGGAAGAGCGCCATCTACGACAATCAAATCAGGAGACGGCCACTTCGTATGTTTGAATCTCCTTCCTAAAACCTCTTTTAAGTTTTTAGTATCATTTACGTGGTTCGCGTAAACCCCACGAAGCTTAAATTTCCTGTACTCGTTTTTATCTACTTCACCATCAACCAAAACACTCATAGCACCAACACCATATGCACCCCCAATGTGAGCTATATCGTAAGCCTCTATCCGAAGTACCCCAAGGTTCGACCTTGGGGATCCAGAAAGGTCGGACCTTAAATTACGCTTGAGTAGTGCAACATCGTTCAAATGTTTAAGCGCGAAAATTTTGTTTCGTAAAGATGCAGCTTTTTCAAAATCTTGGATCTTGGCTACTCGCTTCATCTGGCGTGTGAAGTCACGAACAATTTTTGACTTCTTGCCCTTGAAAAATAGCTCGATATTCCTGATATATCTTAAGTACTCTTTCCGACTCATCGCACCAACACACACACCCGGACAAAGCCCAATCTGCGCGTTGAAGCATAACTTGCCTACACCCGGCAGACATTTATCCCTATAAGGGAAAATCCTACGAATAATCTTTAGGGCCTCACGCAGTTCAGCACCATGCGGAAACGGCCCATATGTGAGTAACGTCGGAGGTTGCTCAATATATTTCAGTAATAATTTTTTGCCTCGCATCACGAGCACTCGTGGATACTCCTCGTCTGTAATTACAACAAAATTAAAACTTCTGTCATCCTTTTCGCGAACATTGTAGTAAGGCTTATGCTTCTTTATGAGTTCTGCTTCAAGAATCAAAGCTTCGAGAACCGAGTCGGTAACTTTGTAGTCAACTTTGGTAGCCTCTAATACCATCTTGCCAATCGCAGCACTTCTTTTGAAAACTATATCATTCGAAAAGTAACTCCGGACACGACTTCGCAGTGAGGCCGCTTTACCAATATAAAGAGTCTTACTTCCCTTCTTGAAGAAGTAAACTCCAGGCTTATCTGGCAAATTTTTAGGTACTTTGGTCATAGAATTAGTATAGCATGGGGAAGTATTGACATAAGGATTAATCCATAGTATGATGCCTTTGGATCCCATTTCGGGACCTCCGGTTACGCCGGAAGCCACCGATCGCTAAGCGACGGTAGGAGTTCTTACAAATGAAGAAGTGCAACAAGATCGACATGGAGGTCACCCTCAAGGGCCTTTCGCCGGCACAGGTGAAGGCTCTGCACGATCTGCACGATAGCGATGAGAATGGAAAGCTGTTTCTCATCGAACAGGCCGGCTACACGTACGAGCACGAGACCTACCAGGTCAAGTTCTCGACTGACCCGCTCTCGATGGAAGGTACCCTCGAATCGGGGCGACTGCTCGCTCAGATCTGGGACGCCCTGTCGCTCTACCCGCCCACGCGGGTGAATCTGGGCGAGAACAAGCGCCCGGAGGAGTGCCAGATCATGCTTACGTTCGGTTCGATCGTTTCGGTCGAGTGGCCCAGCGAGTTCAAGGAGGTCTCCGAGACTCGGATGTGGAAGGGGTGGCTCGGTAGGCTTGCGATCAAGTTCATGTCTATCCCGTCGACCGGCATCACCGTCGGCCGATACATCGGGGAGACCGACGACCATGACTACCTCTGCTACTGTCCGATGGCTGGGTGCATCGAGCATCCTCCGCGAGACACACGGGAAGGCAAGGAGGCCAATCACTGGAGTGACGAACGCGGTAGCTATCCCAATACCGAGAAGTGTCCGCATCATGTCTCGGCAGACGAGGCGATCACGATGGCACTCAAGAAGCTCCACGACCACTACGGCGGTTGCATTCCGCTCCAGCACGTGACGCTCTGTCTCGACGAGTCAGCGAAGTAGCACTCCGACTCGCGTACGCCAACCTGACACCGCCGAGGTGGCCGCACGTCGCAGAAATGCGATGCGCAGCCGCCCGGCGGTTTCGTCTTTTTAGTTTACCAACCGACCTGAATCTAAAAACTTCCGCTATAAATCGCATATGCGAAAAGTAGCAGAATACTAACTATATCTTAAACTCTCTCTTCCAATGCCTTTCGTCGGTTATAAATGAACACTCAACATAATTTACGTACTTATAAACCTGGAAATACTTCGAAACAAATGTTATCTCCTCGTTGCATTTATATGGCAAGATCCACACACTTTTCTGCATCTGTTTAAATCCAAGCTTCTTTAATCTGAATCTAAATGCATCTCTAACTTTCTTGTATCTAACTGGAAGATCAAAAAACACCAACCTCCACCTACCGTCCCATTTTAATGATTTTTTAATCTTAATTGTGTCAATCTCTAATTCGCTCATTCTTTTATTCCCTTTCTCGGTTAAATGCGGTTTACCATTCGAAAAATCAACGATTCCGTGACGAATCAAAGAGTGATAAGCACTACTTATATGTTTTTTAGAAAACTTTTTATCAGATCTCAATGCGTACACCGCAGCAAGTAAAGCAGGGAAATAACCAACGGCAACAACAAAACCACCTATGGCAATAGTTGCGAGAACAATGTCCGTTGTATTTAGTTTTGGATTTTCATCCAAAATAACTCTCGCCACTGATTCTAATGTTCTCTCCGCTATTTTTCGCATATGCGAATTATAACAGACTTATTTAAAAAGTTTTTATTTAAGTGGATAAAAAACGAACGCGGCTCTTCCCGAAGGAGAGCCGCTCTAACCGAGAACAGGTACGGAAGGCAGGATTTCTACCTGCAATTGTCTAGGACTGCCCCTGCGCCGTGGGTTGCGCGAAACTCCCCACGGGAACCCCTAATGCGCGCATGGGGTCTTTTATCGGACTCTCGCGGCGTCCCAATCGACTCGACAGCTTCTACATGTTCGCTTTCACGAACGACGATTTCACAGAGGTACAACCCCTGATCCCAACGCCTTGCGGTCGAAGCTACCTTAGCGTCTACCATTCCGCCACTTCCGTACCCACTACAATCTTATTTATTCTAAAATCTTTGTCAACTTTTTCTATCCCAAAGCTTTTTTGAGGTACCCGGCTGTGTGAGAACCCTTGGCACGAGCCACTTCTTCTGGAGTTCCCTTCGCTACAACCTGCCCGCCTCCATTGCCACCATCGGGTCCCATATCAATTACATAGTCGGCTGACTTGATAATCTCCATATTATGCTCAATCACCAAAACTGTATTGCCCTTTTTTACTAGACGATCAAGAATCTCTATAAGTTTTTTAATATCTTCATAGTGAAGGCCGATTGAAGGCTCATCGAGAAGATAGATCGTTTTTTGTATGTGGGGTCGGTAAAGCTCCGAAGATATTTTTACACGCTGAGCCTCACCGCCCGAAAGCGTCGTGGCAGGCTGGCCGAGCTCTAGGTAACCCAAGCCTACATCCATAAGAGTACTCAAACGATCTGATATAGCAGGGATATCGACAAAAAAATCTAGTGCCTCTTCAACAGTCATCTTCAAAACTTCATATATATTCTTTTTCTTATATTTAACCTCTAGGGTTTCCTTCATGAATCGTGTGCCACCACAAACATCGCACGGCACGTAGACCGTTGGTAAAAAGTGCATCTCAACGGCGATCTCCCCGTTTCCTTGGCACGTCTCACACCTGCCACCCTTCACGTTGAAAGAAAAACGGCTTGGCCCCCAACCACGAAACCGGGACTCTTCAGTCTCAGCAAAAAGTTGGCGCATAAATAGGAATGCTCCGGTGTAAGTCACGGGGTTTGAGCGCGGCGTGCGACCAATGGGAGACTGGTCAATTAAGATGGCCCTGCCCACATATTCTGTACCCTGGAAACTTGCCGCATTTAAAGTTTCATTAGAGCGATACTTACGATCGAACCGAACCTGTAAGTTTTTGTGAACAATATCGTACATCAAGCTCGACTTGCCTGAACCAGAAACGCCCGTCAAACAAATAAACCTGCTAAGTGGAATATCCAAGTCAAGATGTTTGATGTTGTGGACCTTGCCGCCCCTTATCTGTAGCTTGCCCTTATCTTGAGTTCGCCGTTCATCGGGTATCTCAATCTGCTTCTCTCCTCTCAAGTAATCGACTGTAATTGAGTTAAAGGTGTTTCGCTTGGCAGTTAAAAGTTTCTCTGTTTCGTCGGCAACCACAATCTCTCCACCGTGAACTCCCGCACCCGGGCCGATATCAACCATAAAGTCACTGGCAAAAATAGTGTCTTCGTCATGTTCAACGACGATTATGGTATTACCAAGATCACGCAAGTTGAGAAGGGTTTTTATCAAGCGATGATTATCGCGTGCGTGCAAACCAATCGTGGGTTCGTCGAGAACGTACAGTGTTCCCACCAACCGCGAACCAAGCTGTGAGGCAAGTCTTATCCTTTGCGCTTCACCGCCCGAGAGAGTATTGGCCCTACGGTCAAGCGCCAAGTAGTCGAGGCCCACTTCGTGCATGAATGTCAGTCGGTCAAGAATCTCCCGCATTACAACGCTAGAGATATTTTTGTCGCGAACCGATAGTTTGAGCTCGAGAAAGAAGTCCCTGGCATGATCAATCGACATTGCCGTGAGATCGACGATATTTCGTTTACCCACAAGTACGTTTAGTGCTTCTTTGCGTAGTCGTGCCCCCTTACAGTCATCGCACGGATCTTCTCCAAAGAGGTGCTTCGTACCCAAGCCATGGCAAGTTGGGCAAGCACCGTATGGAGAGTTAAATGAGAAAAGCCGTGGCTCAACTTCAGGGTAGGAAAATCCGTCTCGCGGGCAAGAGTATTTAGATGACATGAGGATCTCCTCGCCCGAGCCGCCTGCCCGTCCGACAGGCGGACTAAAGTACACCTTAAGCACCCCGTCGGCCTCGCCCAGAGCTCGTTCCACCGATTCTGAAAGCTGTTCACGCGCCTCTTTTTTGCTAACCTGGAACTCCTCAAGCAAAAACTCGTCAATCAAGACATCTATACTGTGCTTTTTGTTTTTGTCGAGAATTATCTGCTCTCGCAAACTGTGCTCTTTGCCATCAACCCTAACTCTCGAGTAACCCTTGCCCAAAAGATCGTAAAGCAACTGGTAATACTCGCCCTTTCTGCCACGCACTACGGGAGCGTAAAGTATAACTTTGATTTTCTTGCCATCGCCCTTCTCCTCGCTTATTCTCTTTTCGATAAAATTTAAAATCTCTTGGGTGGAAAGCTTCTCGATTTCCAAACCGCAGACCAAACAGTGCGGCTTACCAATCCTTGCGTAGAGAACACGCAGGTAATCATAAACTTCAGTTATGGTGGCGACAGTAGAGCGCGGATTATTTGAGCGTGACTTCTGGTCGATCGAAATAGCTGGGGAAAGACCTTCGATCTCGTCCACATCCGGCTTCTGCATCTGGCGAATAAACTGCCGAGCATAGGCGCTAAGTGATTCGACATATCGCCTTTGCCCTTCGGCAAAAATAGTGTCAAACGCCAAAGAAGACTTACCGGAACCTGAAAGGCCCGTAAAAACTATCATTTTGTTGCGAGGCATCTCAAGCGACACATTTTTTAGGTTATGCGTCCGCGCTCCTTTAACAATAATCTTATCTTTTGCCATAAATATAGGCCCCTACATTTACTATAGGGGTTAACACGCACATGAGTATAACTCGTATTGACCGAAGATGTCGAGAAGAGTATGCTCAAAGAGAACCGTACCTGCTCACGAGGGAATGCCTGGACTGCCCCAATCATGGCCAATCAAAGCCACTACCAAAAAAGGCAGACACACCGGATCCCCGTGAGACTAATCACTGCTCAAAAACCAGAAGTAGGGGACACGCCGAGATGAAGAACGGTCACGAGAGGACGTTCAGGGTGGTCGTCGCAGGACGGCCACCAGGGTTGAAGGAAAAGCTGCGAGCCGCTGGCATCGAGCCAGGAACGGGCCAGGAGCACCTTCTTCGCGCGACCAGCGCACGGAACGCGCAGGACGTCCTCACCCAGCACGGACTGCAGGGCGAGATCATCGGCAGCATCAGCTGACAACGGCTAACGCTGATCGTGAGGGAGTGATGAAGGGGGCTGGCGCGCTTGCGTGCTGGCCCCCTTTACTTTTATTACTAGATATGATATACTTCACCCTAGCCCCTAACCCGGCCCCATCACGTTCGAACCACAGAGGACACGCCCATGCAAGCCGCCGCCCAGACCGCTCCGCAGCCGATGACCGAGACCGATCTCCACCGATTCACGCTCGAGATCCCGCCCATCCTCCTGCAAGAAGAGGGGGGCAAGGTGATCGGTCGTGGCAAGGCACTCCGGTTCGCCAAGAAGTACTTCGCCGACCAGAGCCTGCTCGAGAGCTCCGTTCGTCACGTCGCCGTCTACGACGAGGACATTGGCTCTCTCCGGTGGGTCACCTTCGAAACGCTCGACGGGCGAGGTCTGTGGAAAACCCAGAACCTCCGAGCCGAGCTCCCTCGAAGCTGACGTCGGCGTCAGCAGAACCACGGTCCCGGTGTGCATCACGCGCGCCGGGCCGTTCGCTTTTATACCTCTCCTCTCAAGGCTTTAATTTCGTCGCGAAGGATTGCCGCAGTTTCAAAATCTAACTCTTTGACGGCCGCGACCATCTCCTTCTCTTTTTGCCTTATTAGTTTTTTGGGATCTTTCTCGTACATTCGCTTATCAATAACGAGAAGCTCTGCGACAGCCCTATCGTGCTCGCTTTCCAACTGTTCGGTAATGTCTTTGATCTCTTTTATTATTGTCTCGGGAGTAATCCCGTGTTTCTTATTATAAGCAACCTGTATCTCCCGTCTTCTGTTTGTCTCCCCAACTGCTTTTTTAATTGAATCTGTAATTTTATCAGCATACAAAATAACTTTACCTTCCACGTTGCGTGCCGCGCGTCCAATTGTTTGTATAAGAGAAGTCTCTGACCTTAAGAACCCTTCCTTATCAGCATCTAATATCCCAATGAAAGATACCTCCGGTAAGTCAAGCCCTTCGCGTAGCAAGTTCACCCCCACAAGAACATCAAACGTACCTCTTCTAAACTCGGTCAATATTTTTATACGCTCGAGAGTTTTAATCTCACTGTGAAGATACTCCGCTTTCATTCCCTGTTCCTTAAGATAACCGGCTAAATCTTCGGCCATTTTCTTAGTAAGGGTCGTAGCGATAACCCTGTTGCCCCTTTTCACCACCTTCTTCGACTCTTCGATCATATTTTTAACTTGGCCAGGGTAGTATTCAAGGTCGGACCTTTCTGAATTCTTAAGGTCCGACCTTTGGCTTACTGGCCTAATTTCGATTTCCGGGTCAATCAACCCCGTTGGTCTAATTATCTGCTGGGTAACCTGCCCGTCCTTTGGAGCTTCTTCAAGCTCGTATTTGCCCGGCGTAGCAGAGGTATACACAATTGACCCAACACGATCAATAAACTCTGGGAACTTTAACGGGCGGTTATCAAGCGCGCTTGGCAAACGAAAGCCATACTCTATAAGAGTTTGTTTCCTCGAACGGTCGCCTTCGTACATACCACGAATCTGCGGCATCGTCACATGCGATTCGTCTATGACAGTTAAGAAACCCGCCTGACCGTCGGGCAGGTCTTTAGGGAAATACGACAACAAAGTATCGGGCGGTTCACCAGCAGTACGGCCAGATAGGTGCCGAGAGTAGTTTTCTATTCCAGAACAGTACCCAACTTCACGCAACATCGACACATCCATTAAGGTGCGCCTCTTTATTCTGTCGGCTTCAAGTAACTTGCCCTCTTTTTCAAACTTAGCAACCTGGTTGCTAAGTTCTTTAAGTATAGCTTTTACTGCTCGAGCTCTATCTTTTTTGGACGTAACAAAATGTTTAGCCGGAAAAATAAAGAAACTCTCTGGGGTATTTAAGATTGTTTGATTAATGGGATCAATGACCTGAATATTCTCGATGATTTGTAGCCGTCCGACCGCTACAAATGTAGCGGTCGGACGGCTAATTACGATACGGTAAATAACGCGTTCACTTACAGGCATCACTTCGACACTTGTACCTATCGCACGGAATGTACCCGGAGTTAAGTCTGCGGTTGTGCGCTTGTAGTAAAGCGAGGTTAACTTTCGCAGAAACTCATTACGAGATGCGGGCTCGCCAGTTTTAACTTTGATGTTAACGTTCTCATATTCGGCGGGACTTCCAAGTCCGTATATGCATGACACTGATGCCACAATAATTACATCTTTACGCGTAAGTAATGCTTGGGTTGAGGCGTGGCGAAGCCTATCGATCTCTTCATTAATTTGCGCATCTTTTTCTATGTAAGTATCGGTAATCGGCATGTAGGCCTCTGGTTGATAGTAGTCGTAGTAAGAGACAAAGTAGTGAACTGCATTCTCTGGGAAAAATTCTTTATACTCCTGCGCCAACTGTGCGGCTAAAGTTTTATTGTGAGCTATTACAAGGGTAGGCTTCTGAATCTTTTCGATTACATTCGCAACAGTAAAAGTCTTGCCAGAACCCGTAACCCCAAGTAGCACATTATGCCTCAACCCTTTCTCAAGCCCTTTCACCAAAGCCTCAATTGCCTGGGGCTGATCCCCGGCTGGCTTAAATTTTGCGCTTATCTTGAAATTTGCCATTTTTATATTTTACTAGGAACGTCTCTTTTAAATTCGCAAAATTGCCGTCAATTATACTTTGTCGAATATCATTAACCAAATTAACAATAAAGTGGATGTTGTGAATCGAACCCAGAGTCCCCGCCAAGATCTCTTTACCATGGAATAAGTGCGCCACATAGGCTCGAGTGTAGTTTTGGCAGGTGTGGCATTTACAATCTTTCTCAACAGGCGATAAATCTTCGCGATACTCTTTGTTCTCGATATTAATTTTCCCCGAGTGAGTATAAAGAGTGCCATTCCTGCCTAATCGTGTAGGAGCCACGCAATCAAAAAGATCCACGCCATTTTCAACGCCCATAAGCAAATCTTCGGGCTCACCGATACCAAGCAAGTGCCGAGGCTTATCTTCCGGCAAGATTTCATTAACCCACTTAACCGCAGTCGACATATCTTCTTTAGCAAAAGAACCACCAATACCAAACCCCGCAAAACCTTGTAATTCTACTTGCATTTCAGAGATAATTTTTGCAGACATCTTTCGGAGACTCTCATCACGTCCACCCTGGACTATCCCAAATAAAGCCTGACCGCCTCCCAATTTTATATGTTCCCTAAGACTACGTTCTGCCCAGCGGTGAGTACGCTCAAGGGCTTCGCTTTGGTAGGCAACAGTTTCTGCAGGCGACGTACACTCGTCAAAAGCAAAAATAATATCCGCCCCCAAGTTGTGCTGGATCTCGATTGATCGCTCTGGAGTAATGTAGTGGATAGAACCGTCCAAATGCGACTTGAATGATACGCCGTCCTGACCAATTTTAGCCAAGCGCGGAGCAAGCGAATCGTCAAAGCGTTCGGGGATCAAAAGCGATGGGTCAGTGATCTTCACAACCTTCGAAATATCTTTCCCGTAAGCAGCCCCAAGCGAAAAAACCTGAAAGCCACCAGAATCAGTCATCGTGGGGCCAATCTCCCCGTCATTTTTTCGCCAGTTCATAAACTTTCCTAAACCCCCAGCCTTGGCAACAATTTCATCACCGGGCTGAAGATATAGGTGATATGTATTAGATAAAACCACTTGAGCTCCGAGAGATCTAAGTGCTTCAGGTGGTACAGATTTAACACTCGCCTTGGTACCCACAACAGCAAAGGCCGGTGTTTTAATTTGGCCATGAGGAGTTTCTATCACACCAGCTCTTCCCAAAGACCCTGGTATTTTTTTCTCTATATTAAATGTAAACATCAGTTACAGGATACAGTATCTTCTACAGAAACGAATTTAATCTGGTCGCCCGTTTTGGAAATTGTAACTATATGGTACGGCGTGGTCAGGCCTTCGGTAACTACACAGTTTGGCGACGGAGAAGTTTCCCTAATAGTCACCGTAGTTAAATCTCCAGAGTTTTCAACTTTCTCAATACGAATTATATAACCCCCTGTGTTTTTCTGTCCAAAGAAAGCGGCCAAAACGATATCGTTATCAAAGTCGATACTTTTGTTTTCTATAATACCGCTCCCAAGTTGTTTTTTGAGCCTTGCCCACTCATCTTTATCACGAACAACCAAAGCCCCCCGCTCATCTAACCCCCCATTTGACCCTTGCAAAAGCGTAGTGAAAGATACCTCTTCAGGCTGGGAGGTTTCGCCTCCACTTGGAGACTCGGTCTCCAAGTCAACAGTCTCTCCAGACCATTCTGGTAAGTATGTCGCGAGATACTGACCAACCAACAAGAAGCCAATTAGTAGAACGGCTATAAGGAGAATCGTAGAGGCATCACCCCTGTTTCTGGGAAGCTTCACGGGTCAATACTACCATACGACAAACTAAAATTTCGAGATGTCTCGTGGAGCAAAAAGATTGAGAGTCCAGTCAAGAAGTGTGTTCATTTTGGCTCTTACGCCGACAACCTTAGTTAAATAAGCAGCTCGATAGATAAGCCACGCGATAGGCCCACTAAATCTTACTCCCATTATTTTTGCAAGAGCTCCGCCTTTGCCTATCGAAAGTATGAAGCCAAGGTCTTGGAAGTGGAACTCTTTTAAACTAAGCCCCTGCAAAGATCGGACGATGTTCTCGGCCGCGACTATTCCCTCTCTTACTGCAAATTGTGCTCGCATAGGATAAGCTTGACCGTCTTTTTCGTGGACCCAAGCTTGGTCTCCTATAACAAAAACACCATTATAATAAGGCAATTCTAAAAATGAAGTGACTTTGATTCGGCCAGTTTTCTTTTCGAACTCTACTGGGTGCACTGATGCGATATCCAAATATTTTGCCTTTACACCGGCCGTCCATATTATTGTATCTGTAATAATGCTTTCGTTGCCTACAAAAACTTTCCCGGGTTCAACCTTCGTTACCCTGGCGTTCAAGAGAATGCGAGTTCTAGTTTTTTTATAAAGAATCTTTTCAACCTTACGACTAAACCACTGGTCCATTTGTGGAACGAGTCGTGGAGCTCCCTGTATTATAACGATACTCGCCATACCAGATACTCTGGGGAAAGCAAGTGCCAGTTCACTGACCACGAGATCTGCTATCTCCCCTGCCATTTCCACACCAGTGGGACCACCACCTACTATGATAAACCTGAGCGCGCGCCTAATTTCGTTCTCGCTTGTGAGCATTTCGGCCTCTTCAAAACGCTCAATCAAATGATTCTTTATTTTCTTGGTATCATCGAGATTTTTTATTGGTAGGGTGTTCTCTCGCGCCCCCGGTACATCGTAGTAGTTTGTTTCCGATCCTAGAGCAAGAACCAAAAAATCGTAGAGGATAGTCTCTCGCTCAAGTTCACTCGCGTCTTTTTTGTGGTCTTTTGAGTAGTTTGGGTATGTAACCTTAACCTCTTTGCGATCTAGGTCTAACGTTTCTATGTCGGCTTCTAGAAACCTTACATTCGAGGCGGTAGGAAGAGTGCGAATTGGTTGAGTAACTCCAGCAGGAGAAAGTAGCCCCGTGGCCACTTCGTGTATGAGAGGTATGAAAACAAACTCATCTTTGTTGTTTATAAGCGTAATGCGAACTCTTTTATCGTTCTTGTACTCCTTGAGAACACGCAGATAGGCGTAAACGCCAGCAAACCCAGCTCCTAAAATAACAACATTAACGTGCGGAAATTTCCTATTCACTTTTGTACTTTAACACAAATGGCACCGACAGTTATTCACATCCTGCGTCAAAGATTGACAGCATGTTTGGCAAGATAGCGAGTGTGTACCTCTCGCTCCGAAATAAAGCTCGTGGGATTAAAGCCGTGGGTAGCAATCAATCGAGCGGCGAACTGAGCACCTAGATAGTGGGGCATAACAACATAGGTCACTCCTTTTTTGTATAGTTCACGAGCTTCTCTGACCGTACCAGCCACGACAATTAAGGTGGCTTTTTTGTTTAACTTGCAAACTTTCTCGGCAAGCAACTTGTTTGCCCTAAAGTCTGGCACAGTAGAGATGATGAGCTTTATAGAAGAAAGTGGCAGGCTATCTAAAAATTCCGCATCCTCTAAGTCCCCGTACAGATGGGGGATACTATTCTTGGATAGTTGGTTAACAACTTTTGGATCAATATCAACCACAAGGTATTTGTTAGTTAAAGTTTTTACCGCACCCAAAAAGTTCTCTCCGCCTCTTCCAAAACCAAAAACTATGGCGTCAAGTATCGTTTGATTCTCTGGAACGAGCCGTGGAGATTTCCTCCACTCTAAAAAACGAAGTACCGGGCGTAATTTGGTATACAAAACATCGGCGTACATTATTAAGTAGGTCGAGGCGGCGATAGTAAGAAGTCCAACAAAGGTTACCAGAGTCGATACTTCAGCGGGTAAGTGGCCTAAGGTTACCCCAAGGGCAATAAGTATCAACGAAAACTCACTTATTTGAGCAATAGTAAGACCAACCAAAAAACCCGTACGAGACTGGAACCCCAAAAGGTTCATGAGAATTATCATGATTAATGGGTTCCCTATAAGTACAAACAACGAGAGAAGTATGCTCGGCCATATCATTGAAGATAGATTTATGAAAGCCATTTGCGAACCCAGAAACACAAAAAAGAGAACGATAAAAAAATCTCGAAGTGGTTTAAGTCTTGAGCCAATCTCGTCGGCAAATGGTAAAAGTGAGAACGACACACCGGCCACAAGAGCACCTATCTCGACCGAGAAACCCAAGTAGTGAAATAACGACGCGAGCCCGAGACCCCAAGCAATTGACGCGAGGAAAAGAAATTCGAGCGAAGAGGATATGAAGTTTGCGAATCTTGGCAAAACGTAACGTACAACGAGAAAGATTAGAACCAGCACCCCGATCCCTTTAAGCGCAAAAATTACAAAGTCTGAAGAAGTAGAACCTTTCGAGAAAGCTGAGGCTGATATAGCAACAAGAACTAATGCCGCAATTAAATCTTGGACGAGGAGAAACCCCATGGATATCTTACCGTAGAGGTTATCCATATCCCCTTTGTCGGAAAGTAACTTAAGAACGATTATCGTGCTCGAAAATGTTAGGGCAACAGCAACATATATAGATATGATGGGCGTAAATCCGAGCAAACGGCAAATGGCAAACCCAGCTATCGAGGTAAATATAACTTGGCCTATCGCAGTCACAAGAGAGACCATACCAACTTCTTTTATAACACTTGGTTTTAGGCTCAACCCAACGATAAAAAGAAGAATCGCGATTCCCATCTTAGAGAATAGCTCGACGATCTCCGTTGAGTGAAGAATGTTTAAAAAATATGGGCCGACAATAATGCCAGCTAAGATATACCCCACCACAAGTGGCTGGCGAAGAAGCCGTATCAATATTGAAATCAAAACAACAGCAAAAACAATAACAGAAAGTTCTATAAAAACATTCATCCAGCTAACTATACCAAATCAACTACTTTTCGTTAAGAGCTTTTGCGGCGGCGAATTTTATTCCAAACACTACCGATCTTTGATTTAATTGCTTGCCATATTTTTTGCACGATGGCATTTGCTCTATCTAAAAGCGGGTGGCGGACACCCAAAATAAGAAGGCCCACGATTATGAGCCATGATCCTGGAGTAAAGGGCGTAACTAAAGCGACAAATCCTATAATTACAAATATGACCCCTAAAACTTTTCTTACTTTTGAATGCGCAAAGAATCTTTTCAGTCTATCTTTCGTTTTGGCAAATCTCACCAAGGAAATATAACATACATTTGGCATATGGTGGCTAAACCAGATAGTATAAGGGGATGCTCGGTAAAATTAAGAAGTTGCTCTATTTCCCCATAGCCTATTACTTTAGATTTTTCGCCAAAATCCAACTTTCCCGCTGGAAACCACGGGTTATCGTAGTTACTGGCTCTAGCGGTAAAACAACCCTACTTCACATGGTAGAGACACAGCTGGGCAACCTAGCCAAGTACTCTCACCACGCCAATAGCGCCTATGGTATACCTTTCGATATTTTAGGACTCAAACGCAATGAACTACTTATAACCGAGTGGCCTATTTTGTTTTTGTTGGCACCATTTAAAGCTTTCAAAAAACCTTACCCCGAAAAACTCTACGTTGTAGAAGCCGACTGCGATCGCCCCGGTGAGGGAAAGTTCCTAGCAAGTTTACTAAATCCTGAAGTAACGCTGTGGGTCGGTTCATCAAGAACACACAGTATGAACTTTGATAAACTCGTAGCCAACAAGGAGTTCCCTTCTGTTGAAGAAGCGATAGCGCATGAGTTTGGTCACTTCTTAGAATACACGACAAGGAAAGTCATGGTTAATGGCGACTCGAGTCTACTCACTCGAGAGTTACACAGAACAAAAACTCAGATTATTAATATAAAGAAAGCAGAGAAGCTTGAAAGTTACGAACTTGGGCATTCGAACACTAAATTTAAGATCGGTGGTAAAGAGTACGAAATTAACGCACTTCTGCCGGAAGAAACATTCTACTCATTAGCCATGGCTAATGAGTTACTTAAATACTTAGACATAACCCCCGTTCCTTATTCTAACTTTAAACTCCCGCCCGGTAGAAGTTCTGTTTTTAGTGGAGTAAAAAATACAACATTGATTGATAGCTCCTATAACGCTAATCTCGACAGTATGACTGTAATCCTAAATATGTTTGATAAATATCCGGCAAATAACAAATGGGCAGTTCTAGGCGACATGCTCGAGCAAGGGAAGGAAGAAAAGGAAGAGCATGAAAAGTTGGCCGAGCTTGTAGCTCAAGTCGGACTATCAAATATAATTCTAATGGGGCCGAGAGTGTCCGAATACACCTATCCTAAATTGAAGTCGCTACTTGGAGATGCTAGCAAGATCGAAAAGTTTACTACTCCTCGCGAAATCCTAGACTATCTCAATAATCATCTAAAAGGCAGAGAGATTATATTGTTTAAGGGTGCCAGGTTTTTGGAGGGGGTGGTCGAACACTTACTAGCCGACAGGAGTGACGCAAGTAAACTTTGCCGAAGGGAAAAAGTTTGGCAAATAAGAAGAAAGCAATGGCAGATTTAAAAAAGATTTACATACTACATGGCTGGGCATACTCTACCGAAAAGTGGAATGATTTTACTCGCCTACTCAATTACAGAGGATTATCCTCTGTAATACTTAACATCCCTGGCCTAACCGAAGAAACAGACAAAGTGTGGGCACTTCCCGACTACGTGGAGTGGCTAAAGAAAAAAACCGCAGGCGAACAAGTTACTTTAGTCGGTCATTCAAACGGAGGACGTATAGCTTTAGCTTTTAGCTTAGAATATCCCAACCTAGTAAAACAGCTTGTTCTAATAGACTCTGCGGGTATTAGGCCAAATGGCCCCCTGATACGCGCGAAAAGATTTGTATTTAAAACTTTGGCTAAGTTTGGCAAAAAAATAAATTCATCCGAGAAGTTACGCTCGATGATTTACAAATTAGCAAGAGAGAGAGACTACCCGGACGCCACGCCCCAAATGCGCGAGACAATGGCTAACTTAATTTCGGTAGATTTAAAACCAGAACTTGCAAAGATCAACACACCTACTTTAATCATCTGGGGAGAAAAAGATAAGAGCACTCCCCTTGCTGATGGCATAATAATGAACAAAAACATAAAAGGGTCAAAACTACACATAATCAAAGGGGCTCGACACTCACCCCAGTTCACCCACACAGAGGAAGTGGTAAATATAATAACTTCTGAAATAGCATGAACGTATTTAACTCTATCGGTTCAAACTACGATTTACGTTTTGCTTGGAAGGCATTAGTCGTTGGCAGCAATCCCGGCTATTCAGAGCAACTAAAAAAATATTTAGAGAATAGATATGGCGGCGAAGTTGTACTAACTTATAAAGGCCGAGAGGCACTTGAGTTGGCAATGAAAAATCTTAGTCTGCCTCCTGGCTCAAAGGTAGGTATTAATGGTTTTACTTGCTATGCGGTTTATAAAGCAGTTGTGAACGCCGGCTATAAACCTATTTATTTAGATATCAATGACAGAAACTTAAACTTCTCTCCCAGCACCCTTATATCAGACATCCGATGTCTTATACTTCAGAATACTTTGGGATACCCGTGCAATATGACGGAGATTGAGAAGTTCTGTAAAGAAAGAAACATCCCCCTGATAGAAGATCTGGCGCACAGCGTGGGTACAAAATACCAAGACGAGAGAGAGGCTGGAAATGTCGGTGACTTCGTTATGCTGTCGTTTGGTAAAAGCAAAATTATTGATGGAGTTTCAGGCGGAGCTTTGATAACACGAAACAAGAACTACCAAGATAGAAATGTTCGTCTGGAGAAAGTTGGGATCGGCCAACAGTTGATGGATCGTGTCTACCCTATCTTCACCTACTTTATAAGAGCCACTTACAAAATCGGCATCGGCAAGCTTATTCACGCTGTCTTGAGAGAGTCCGGAGCTTTACCTACACCAATGGGTAAAGACACTGGCGAGCTACACAGTTTACCCCACTGGTATAGCAAGTTGGCGCATGAGGCCTTCCTACGTTTAGAAAGCGATCTTAAACACAGGAAAGAAATATCTAAAATATATGCATCAAATATTAATCCCGAGATACTTTCCGATACTGCTCGCCGATATATCGAACATTCGACCAATGTGCGCTTCCCTATCTTCATAAAGAACAGGGATAGTTTGATTAACTATCTTAAAAAGTATGGTGCTTACGTTTCGGGCATTTGGTACGACGCTCCGATTGCCCCGCCAAGTCATATGAGTTTGACCGACTACCAAATAGGAACCTGCCCGGAGTCGGAGAAGATTTCAAGCCAGATTTTGAACTTACCAACTCATCAAAATGTATCCGCAAAAGATGCCGAAGAGATCGCTATTAAAATAAACCAATGGATCAAGTTACAGTAAAACTAATTGAAGATAAGAATGAGTGGGAAGGATTTTTGGCTAAACACCCCGAAGCCAACTTCCTGCAGTCGTGGTACTGGGGAGAGTTTCACCAATCCATCGGCCACAAAATCAGTAGAACTGGTTTTTACAAAAACAGTGAGCTAGTTGGAGTTATGATATCAATCGTTGAAGATGCCATGCGTGGGAGATACTTAACCGTACCAGGCGGGCCAATTATTAACTGGCAAGACGAGGAACTAGTTAAAGCTTTCGTGGAAGAGATAAAAAGAGTTGCGCAAACAGAGTCGTGCGTCTTCGTTAGGGTGCGCCCACAACTTGAGTCGTCAGACTTTTCAAAAGAGCTCTTCGCGAAGTATGGGTTTAAGAAAGCCCCTATGCACTTACACGCAGAGCTAACTTCACAACTGGATATAACTAAATCTGAAGATGAGTTGTTCGCAGGCATGCGAAAAACTACTAGACATGAAATTAAAAAAGCTATGTCTCTTGAGGTTGAAGTTACAACGACAACCGAACCTTCAATCCTAAAAAACTTTTATGACTTACAGATCGAAACTTCGAAGCGACAGAAGTTTGTCCCTTTTAGCTATAAGTTCTTAGAGAGCCAGTTTGAAGTGTTCTCTAAAGCAGATAAGGTTCTCTTGTACACAGCAAAACTTCGAGAAAAAATCCTAGCCCAAGCCTTTATTATCTTCTACGGAGACGAAGCGGCTTACCATTATGGCGCAAGCACCGAGGACGGCAGGCACTACCCGGGGGCTTACTTAATCCAATGGGAAGCAATTAAAGAAGCAAAAAGGAGGGGTATAAAAAGATACAACTTTTGGGGGGTAGCTCCCGAAGGAGAAAAGGGTCATCGATTCCACGGAGTCTCGGTCTTCAAAAGAGGCTTTGGGGGCACGGATGTTTCCTACCTCCCCGCCCAAGATCTTGTAATCAACAAGCCACGATACCTCCTAAACTCAATCATCGAAAACACCCGCAAAATCCTCCGCGGTTTGTAATTGATAAGAATTGATAAGAAGCGGAGCTTCTTATCAATTCGATGCTCCTCGGTCGTGTATAACTATAGAACTTTCTGCAACTCTTTCCATGTTATGGGTTTTTCGGTTTAAAGAAACAATCTAGTTGCTAGTTTTCTCCTCCTCCCAGTATCTCTCCAATGATTTTGTATCTTCTGTCCTGGCGCAAACCGCGATGAACAGCGAGCCGATTTTTGATCTGCGAGAACATGCCATCGAGACAGTTGGTGGTATTGGGTATGCGAAGCTCGGGGTATTTTAAATATGTGAACAAGTGCGGCAAGTTAGTTTTCAAACTTCGATAGGCACTACGCAAACGACGATGAGTGAACACGGGTCTCGGACAACACGAGCACAATGTTTTCTCATTCAAAAACTCCTGCCAGTTTTTGTACCACTCATCGAGCGATACAGTGAAGGTTGGTTCATCAACTTTTGTGAGCGAAAGAGCAATCCTCCACAGCTCTTGTGCCGCTGGCAGTTTCGGATGTCGAGTGAGATACCGACCGACCATCTTCACTTGGTGGAACTGGCATATTTGCACAGGCAAGTCGCCAAAAACTCTTGCCACGCATGGTTTCCCATCAATCACCATAGCTTGAATAATCCAGCCCTGATCTTCCAGAGCGTGCCGACCCTGGCGGTACACTTCCGGTGTCTCTTGACTCACTTCTTGCCACCAGAGATTGCTTTTGAGGTTAGGTGCGCGGAACACGCACACGCCGTATGCTCGTCCCCAGAAGGTCACGTCAGCGGCCAGAACGATCGGCTGCGGAGTACGTTGACGTTTCTCGATCTTCACCTGGTCGATCTGGTTGCGTACCCAGACGTGAGAACGACCAGTTGTCTCTGCTAGTTGTTTTAGACTTTGTCTGCCCCAGACGTACTCATTGAGCAGCGCTCGTTGTGTTTTCTGTGGTTTTCGTGAGGACTGAAACGAGTGAGTGCACGCGAGACACAAATACCGTTGCAGGCCAGATTGCCGACCGTTCTTCTTGGTGTGTCTGGACCCACATTCTGGGCATTTTCTACCATTTTTTTAGAGTGCATTGTATGTTTTATTAAAATTAGCTCTTAACAGAGCCGCAGTATATCAAAATCAGCAACTAAAATTTTTCTTTAACTCTGAATTTATGAAAAGGGTTAATGGTGGATATAGTTGGTACTTCAACAAAAAATATAAAAGAAGGGGTACTTTATTTGAGGGTAAATATAAAGCGAAACATATTTCAACAAATGAATATCTTCTCCACTTAAGTGCTTATGTAAATTTAAATTATAAAATTCACCACCTACCAAAGAATTCTCTCCATGGTTCTAGTTTAGATGAATACATAAAACCAGAAAGCGTGACTTCACCATTATGTAAGCGAGAAATTATAAGCACTCAATTCAAAAACTCAAAAGAGTACGAGACTTTTGCAATTGAATCAGCTCAATCTACAATTGAGAATAGAGAGATTGACGAGACGCTAGAAGCCTTACTTATGGAATAACAACTGTTTTGTAGCCGTCCGACGGCTACAAAAGTACTATATCTTAAACTCTATGACGTCGCCGTCTTTGACTATATACTCCTTGCCTTCTGTGCGGACGAGGCCTTTTTCGCGAGCTTTGGGGTATGAGCCAACGTCAAGCAAGTCCTTCCAAAATATCACTTCTGCTCTAATAAATTTATCCTTAAAGTCGGTATGAATAGCTGTACCTGCCATTGGTGCCGCCCATCCTTTTTTGATCGTCCAAGCTCGAGTTTCGTCTTCGCCTGTGGTGAAATATGTAATAAGTTCCAACAGTTCGTATCCTGTGCGAATCAAGTTGTTAATTCCATCGTCAGTAACACCCAACTCTCCTCGAAAAACCAGCTTATCGTCTGGGTCAAGTTCCGATAACTGCTGTTCTACACCGGCATCCACAATCACAAAGTGCTCACCTAGCTCTTGTAAATAGTTTAGGAGTTTTTGATATCGTTCATCATTTATCTCGTCTAAATTTTTGCCCTCGGCCTTTTTATTAAGAACATAGAGAATGGGTTTTGCAGTAAGAAGTTGCAGGTCTTTATACTCTGGGCCAACCATCTCTCCAGTTTCAAGAATCATCTTAGCCGCTTGTAGCCGTCCGACGGCTACAAGATCAACTGTTTTACTCGCGAGGCGTTTAGTAACACTTTCAAGATCTGCGAGCACAAGTTCTAGATTTATTGTTTGGATATCAGAAACTGGGTCAATTTGCCCCGATACGTGTATAACATTTGGGTCTTCAAATATGCGCACCACTTCGGCGATGGCATCCACTTCCCTGATGTGCGAGAGAAATTTGTTGCCCAACCCTTCCCCTTCAGATGCGCCCTTCACTAACCCAGCAATGTCGACAAACTCAACGGCCGCAGGGATAGTTTTGGCTGATGTTGAAAAGCGCGACAGTTGCCACAGGCGATCGTCTGGCACGGCTACAACTCCCACAGATGGGTCAATGGTACAAAATGGATAGTTCTCTGCCGGTACACCCTTTTTTGTGAGCGCATTAAAGAGAGTTGATTTACCTACATTAGGTAATCCTACAATTCCGATCGAAAGCATGCGAAAAACTATAGCACGCCCGGTGAATTTTTGTTACATTTTGTTGGCTACTTGATAATTGTGATGGAAGATAAATGCTATGAAATATGACGTATTTCCCAGATTTCGTCCCTGATATGGTGTTTGACTTTTTCCAAATCTTCCATCATAATTTTTTCGTTTTCCAACTCGCGCTTTGCGATTGTTCCGGCGAGCTTCATTTGATGTATAGTCTTTAGTTCCCTTTCGATATCGTTTTTAAGTACAGCAAACCCTACTTTTATTGATTCGTCCATCTGGCGAATCTCGCGCATGAGTTGCGCCCTTTTGGCCGTAGCATACCTTGAATGAAAACGGGCAATGATAATTAAAGCAAATATCGCAAGAAGGAGAAGTACGCTTACGAGTAAATATATCGTTTCAAGGCTTATCCTTGTCCCACCAAATTTTATTACTGTTGGTTCAACTACAAAACTATAT
>Ga0209541_10005102_pt1 | contig 22988 bp, 24 predicted proteins | sample RifCSPlowO2_01_FD_184027 | JGI IMG/M metagenome (GOLD analysis project Ga0209541, IMG submission 184027) | Groundwater microbial communities from Rifle, Colorado - Rifle CSP2_plank lowO2_0.1 (SPAdes) (version 2) | ecosystem: Environmental > Aquatic > Deep subsurface > Groundwater | place...
GCCGAGAGACGTGATTTTTATGGCGAAACGGGAGGTGGAGGGCGAGGAATATCGAGATATTTCGAGCCCGAACCGAAGCGTTACAGCCAAAAATCGCGTCTCTAAGAGCCGGAATGGAATTTTGAGATAGGCTCTAGTAACGTAGAGAGAACAGCAATCTCTGCGGAGTGTAGCATGATGCTGTTTTTCACCGCAAATAACATAAAAAACGGCCGCGTCTGTCTGCCGGGGAGCAGGCACGACGCGGCCGGATGGGTCTAATTTAGCGTGACTTCTTTCCTGTGGAGCCTGAGTACCGCCGCGTGGAGAAGGGCATAGCGTTTTTGCGCGCCAGCATTCTCAAGCAGGCGTTCTCTTAACCATGCCGACTTCTGTCCGCGCGCCTTGAGCGTTTCGTATGTTGCGGCATCTCCGAACTGGGTTTTGGTTACGTCCACGTCCTCGCCGCCAATACAGTTGTAATAGTGTGTGCGCAACGCGGCGATTTTAGGGTCTAGTGCACTTTGTATTTCAAAGCGCATGATAAGTCCGTGGAAACAGTGCTCCACGAGAAGTACGGTTGCCACGTCCTGTCCCCATGCAGCGTTTTTCGGTGACCAATTTTTTCCATCCGCGCTCGTTTCCCTACTCCACGCGGCTCGTATATACCCGTTGAGCTCTTCAGGGGTTTTTATGTGTATGTCCATAGAGGCCGCTCGGTGTGTAGAGGTAGAAATCTTTCTTTTTTTATTGTACCATTCTTGCAATCGGTTACTAGTATTAGACACAAGGCGTTATGCACGCATACCAAGAAAAAAAGTTTGACCTCAAAGGGCTCACGGGGTTTTCGGACACACAGATTTCTGAACACCTGAAGCTCTATGCCGGATATGTGAAGAACGTAAACGCGCTCTTAAGCGACAGTGCGCGACTTTCTGCCGACGAAGCAAACGGTGTGGCGGTCTCCGAGCTTCGTCGCCGACTCGGGTTTGAGTGGAACGGTATGCGCCTCCACGAATACTATTTTGAGGCACTCGGCGCGGCAGTACAGCTCAGCGAGGGGAGCGCACTGCGAGAAGCTCTTGCTCTTCAGTTTGGAAGCTTTGACGGATGGGTGAAAGATTTTAAAAAAGCGGGAATGATGCGTGGCATCGGCTGGGTGGTACTCTGCCATGACAGCACGTCGGGGAATCTTTTTAACGTGTGGGTGAGTGACCACGACATCGGGCACCTTGCAGGACTCGCTGTACTCATTGCGATGGATGTATGGGAGCATGCATACGCAGTGGATTTCCTCCCCACGGGACGCGCACGATATATAGACGCATTTTTTGAGAACATGCGTTGGGATATTATAGAATCACGCTTCGCCTAAAAGCGAACACACTATACTCATTATGTCTATAGAACAACCATCATCCGGAGAGTGGTCTTTTGTACGGGGAACAGGAAACCCGGAAAATCCAGAGTCATGGGAAAAATGGGAAGTACTCAAAGAAGCAATTGCGTGGCGCTTTGACGAGCTGGCAACGGACCCGTCGCTGAAGGGAGCGGGGATACGCGTGGACATAGGAGAGAAAGTGCGGCGAGGTGAGAAAGTAGAAAATCTCCAGATTCTCTGGGATGCCCTCTCTGGAGTTGCCCATGACCTTCGTCTTAGTCACGACGAAACTGATATCCTCCGCCGTAGAATTTTTGACCTGTAATTGTGTATAATGAGCCGTAAGGACGGTCCTTACGGTTACTTATCCACAGAAATTGTGGATAAGTATGTGGAAAAATAGGGGCAAGGACCGTCCTTGAGAATGCGCGATTAGCTCAGTGGTAGAGCGCTTCGTTGACATCGAAGAGGCCGTAGGTCCGATTCCTACATCGCGCACAAAACAATAGAAAAGCGTCCTCGAGTGTACCGGGGACGCTTGTGATGTTACTTTTTGATTGCTCCGAATCCTTCTGTGGTCAGCAGACGCTCAAAGGCCTGTGGGTCATATTTCACCTCGCGGGCTTGATATGTCTGCAGATCAACCATTTCATTCACGATTTCCGTAGGGGAGCCCTCAACTGATTTCTTGAGATTCCTCATGCCTTCCACCGCATTGCTCTGGAATGCAAGCGCTGTTTTGTATACTGCGCGCGCGGCGGCGACAAGAGATGGATATGTCGCAAACCGAAGTTTGTAGCCCAAGTCGTTCAGAATCTTGTCTGTGAGTGGGGAGCACCGCCACGCTTCAGCAGAGAAGGAGGGAGAGATGTTGAACCCGAGCGTCGCATGGGGGTGTTTGGCGTGTACACCGTGCGCGATTGCTTCGGCGCTTTCCAGCGCTGGCGAGGGAAATTCGCACCACCCGTAGTCCGCTCCGGCATCAAAATATGCATTCAATCGCTTGATTGATTCCGCGGAGTCACCGCCAACGTCGGGGTCCTTTTTTCCGCCGGAGGCACTGAATGCGTCAGTTCGCGCGATGACCTTGCAGTGCGGATTCAATGCATCGCGCACATCAAGAACGGCCTTCAGCTTGCCGAGATATTCTGAAATTGGCAACACTGCTTTTCCAGCAATGTGGCCGCATCGTTTCGGAAGGTGCTGGTCTTCCAAGTGGATTGCCGCCACGCCGGGGATCATGAGAATCTCTTCTGCTGTCCGTATGACATTGTTGATGCCGCCGTAGCCGTCGTCAATGTCTACTATGAGAGGGACATCAACGAACCGTGCGATGAATTTAACGTGCTGTACCACTTCCGACATCGTCATGATACCGAAATCAGGGAACCCCCGCACTGCTGAAGCGGCATACCCGCCGAGATAGAGCGTTTCGCATTGAGCAAGTACCGCCGCCTTTGCGCTGATTGCGTCATAGATGCCGAATACGAAGAGGCCACTGGGCCTATCCACGAGCTGACCGAACTGTCTGCCCGATTTCGCGAGCCTTTTGTGAAAGTTCATTGTATCTCTCCTTGCGGTAGATGAGTGGTTGTCTGTGACGAATAGTAACAGTGCCGGGTATGTAAGGCAAGAATCACTATGATGCGCACAAACACCCCGCTTCCATAGGAAGCGGGGTGTTTGTGCGGTACACATTTCATTTCTTGCGGCGGAGGAACGCAGGGATGGCGGCATTCCAGTCGTCATCGTCTTCTACCTCCGGGGCATCTTCTATGTGCGCGTTTTGCACCGGTGGCTCTTTTCTGAAGGGGACACTGTGGGAAGCCCCGTTTCCGCCTGTGTCTATGACCGCTTTCTTTTTCGGTTTTTCGGTTGCGCCGTTTCCTCCGTTTCCGTTTGTGCTCCCCGAGCCGATGACGGGTGTGAGCCCTGTATGATTGAGATTTCCGTTTTCGGGAAAGCCGGATGCAATGACGGTCACTTTGAGCTCGCTCTTGCCGAGTTTTGTATCATTGACCGCGCCGAAGATAACCTTTGCTTCGGAGTCAATGGATTCGGTAATGACCTTCGCCGCCTCTTGGATCTCAAACATGGTGAGGTCTGCGCCTCCCGCGATAGTGAAGAGTACGCCCTTCGCACCGTTGATTGAAAGATCAAGCAGGGGAGAGTTGATGGCCATCTTGGCGGCTTCTTCCGCGCGCTTCTCGCCGGTTGCCTTTCCGATACCCATGAGCGCGGATCCGGCGTTTGCCATGATGGCGCGGATGTCCGCAAAGTCAACGTTAATGATGCCCGGCATCGTGATGAGGTCGGAGATGCCCTCTACCGCCTGGCGAAGCACATCATCTGACATGGCAAACGCATGTGAGGCAGTGACTTCTTTTTTTATGATGGCAAGGAGGCGGTCGTTTGGTATGACGATGAGCGCGTCCACTTCCTCGCGGAGTGCGCGAAGACCAGCCTCTGCGATTTTCATCCGCTGGGTTCCCTCAAAGAAAAATGGTTTCGTAACAACTGCCACGGTAAGTGCACCCACTTCTTTGGAGATGCGGGCGATTGTGGGTGCCGCTCCCGTGCCTGTGCCGCCGCCCATGCCTGCGGCGATGAAGACCATGTCAGAACCCTTAATCGCGTCCTGAATCTCGGATTTCGTTTCTTCTGCGGCACGCGTGCCGGTATCGGGGTTCATTCCCGCGCCGAGTCCCTTGGTGAGATTTTTCCCGAGATGGATTCTTTTCTTCGCCGAAGATTTGTGGAGGTCCTGCACATCAGTGTTCATCACCATGAACTCCACTCCGTGCACCTTTGATGCAATCATGTGATTCACGGCATTGCCACCGCCGCCACCGACACCGATGACCTTTATGCGCGCGAATGCTTCAACTTCGGGAGTGATATGGGGCATGAATGATTGCAGATTTAAAATTTCAGATTGCAGATTGGAAAGAAAAAATAACAGGGGCAGGGCGTCGTGTTCCATTTTCCGCAGAAATAGCCCTACAATGGAAACGAAAACTGTCTTTTTTCAATGTAGAAATCTGGATTTTGCAATCTGAAATTTTTCTCGCGATGACCAAAGATACCAAAATACATTTTGAGAAACAACATTGACAAACAGTATATATACTGCTAGTCTCCCTTGGGGGTTCTGTTGTTTCCATCTTACCACCTACACCTTGGATAAGGAGACGGCAATGCTCAAAAAAATCTTGTGCTCCACTTTCGTTCCGCTTGTTCTGTCGGTCGTGTGTTTTGCCGCGGTAGTTAGCCTTGTCTTGTCGCTTCCATCGCCCGCAGAAGTGTATGCCGAATACGGATGGCCATATCTCATTCCGCCGTATTTTGGCATCTCGTCGTTATTGCTCGTGCTTTCAGGAGGCTTTTTTTTAGCATGTTTCTTTTGCAGAGTTTCCCTCTACATGTTTTACAAAGCTGTATCAAAGTAGACATCAACACACACAAACGCCAACCAATAACGGTTGGCGAAGTTTTTAAAACCCAGAGTCTAACTCTTCATTGCCCGCAACCTGTTTTTAAGGCATAAACTGTTTGAGCCATTCCACGGCTCCGGAGAGGCGCTTTTGCACTTTCACGTGGACGCGGTTGAATTCAAAAAAGTCGCTTGAATAAAGCCCACCTCCGCCAAGGAGGCAGAGCCCACAGGCGACAGACCATGCGGTATCAAGCGAAGGTCCTTCGTGCACGTCGCTACTCCGTGCGGGGAGTGCGACGCTCTGGAGCACCGCAATGCGCGCGGGGAGTGCAAGTGAGGCGCGTGCGATGCTTTCTATCGCTTCTGCGCCAAGCCCGCCACCGGTGAGAATGATGCCTGCGGGGAGGAGTTCGTTCCTCCCTATTTTTTTCAAATGTATTTGGACGAGTTCAAAAATATCCTTGAGGCGCGCTTCTACTATCTCCTCAAGCCGTCTTTGAGGAAATTCAATTGAGGCGGTGCGAATCATGCCTGTTTTGAGCGCCTCCGCTTCTTCTAATGGGATTTTGAGGCCCAGGGCGATGTCGTTTGTAATCCGCGAACTGCCGATGGGGAGCACCTCAAGAGAGACAAGTTGCTCATCTTCAAAGACCGCGACGGAGACGGTTTCCGCTCCGATGTTTGCGAGGACACATCCTGCGGTGCGTTGTGCCTTGGAGAGCGTGACCACGCTTGCCGCAAGCGGTGACGCGACAATATCCCCTACATCAACACCCGCATTTTCCACGGCGGCGATGATGTCTTCAAGATGCTGGTGCGCAGAGGTGATAAAAAGCATCCGCACCTCAAGCTTGCCACCCTGCATCCCTTGCGGTCTGCCGAGTACGTCTTTGTTGTCTAGGCGAAATCGGATGGGGAAGCTATGGATTATTTTTTTGTTCGTGAGGTTTATGTTGCTCTCTGCGATTTCCATTGCCCGGTCTATGTCCATGTCTGCTACTTTTCCGTCAATGCGGGAAATCATCACCGAGCCCGCAGACATAGCCGATTCCAGACTGATGCCTCCGAGGGATACCAGTGCTCGTCGTACCGGTACCCCGGCCATTTTCTCTGCCCGCGCGAGCGCTTCTTTTATGGCGCGCGCCGCCTCCTCTCTATGTACGACGTATCCTTTTCGTATCCCTCGTGATTCTGCACTTCCCATGCCGATGATGTGAAGCCCCGAACTTTTTTCTCGCTCACGTGCAATGGCAACCCGTATGGTTCGGCTTCCGACGTCTATTCCTGCGGTGATACGGGGGGACATGATAATTTAAGATTTATAATTTAAGATTTATGATTTAGCTCAAATCTTAAATCGTCTATCTTAAATCTTATATTCTTTAAGGAGTCTCTGTTCGTTCTTTTCCATTGTACTCCCGTGGCGGAGGCCTTTCAAATGAAAAAGCCCGTGTATAAAGAGATAGGCGAGGAAACGCCGTGGCGGCATCGCAAATTGTACCGAGTCTTTTGCCGCTTTTTTAGGTGCGATAAAGATTTCTCCCTCATCGGAGCTCAAAGGGAATGCGAGGACATTGGCGACCTTTCGTTTTCTGCGATGTTTTTCGTTTAAGGCGCGGGAGGCGGTATCGGTCACGAACACAAGTGAAAGCTCGTACTCTTCCCCGAGTATTTTGTCTTTTAGTTCGCAAAAAGGCAGGCGTGGAAGCCTGCCTTTTTGCGAATTCATGATGATACATCTCTTGTCCGTCATAAAAGGAGGAGCGATTCCATGCGGGTTAGCGTCCGCGGCGTTTGTTTGCCGGGGGTTTATATTTGCCGAGTTTCTTTAATCGCTCTATGCCTCTGCCGTGAGCTATTCTCTTCAGGGCCTGTACTTTCTTTTTTAGTTTAGAGGGGACCCGGGTGCGGAAACGGAGCGCCCGTGCCTGATTTAACGCCCGTGCTCCCTGTACACGCTTCGTAAACCTCCTGATGAGGTTTAGATTCGTCTCGTTCTGATTCTTTTCCACTTCTGCGTTTTGGGTCATAGGAAATATCACTATACATTATATCCCTTGCGTATGCAAGATTTCACAGCGTGTGGTCTTCATTGAGAATGTACAACAATACTTTTCAAGTAGCAGTTCTCGCTTTTCCTCAATTTCCAACAAATTTTTCAGCCCGAGACTTACCCGCTTTTTACTGTGTGGGTGTTAGATTGAGATATTAAACCTACTGCTTAATTTTTAAGCAGTAGGTCTATTGAAAATCGGTCATTGGACGTTGAGCTTTTCTTTTTGCATGTTCTTTTTCAAGTAGTCACCGAGGTCGTCTATACGGACAGTATCTTGTGACCGCGATTGCATGTTCCGCACAATCACCGTTCCTTCATGTGCTTCTTTTTTGCCCATGATAAGCGCATGTGTCACGCCGAGTTTTTCGGCGATGGCGAGTTGTGCCGAGAGTGTGTCCTTACTCAAAGAATGCGCAAGAGGGATTTTCGCCTTCCGAAGTATTTCTATGACCGACAAACTCTTGAGCTTTGCCTCAAACCCGAGCTGGATAAGACATGCTTTCGGTTTTTTTATAATCCGCGGATTGGAAGGACGGAACTCCGGCGACATCATCACGCGGTCGGCACCGATGCCGACACCCACAGAGGGGAGTGGGCGCTTGCTCCCGAGCCGTTCACCAAGGTAGTCATAGCGCCCGCCCGAGGCGATTGAAAGCGGCACCGTGCTTTTTTCCTCGGCAACCTCAGGCTCTTGTGCGGGGAGGGGTGTGTTTTCAACTACGGGCACAGTGTCTAGGGGGGGTTCTCCTGCGGGCTCGTCTTTCTTTTCTTTTTCTTTGGTTCCGGCGCTTGTCACGTTGGCGGTAATCTCAAACACGGTGCGCGTGTAGTAATCAAGCCCGCGCACAAGCGTGTGATCTATTTCGTATGGGATTTCCAGGGTGTCAAGATACTCAAGGACTTCGCGGAAATGCCCCTTGCACCCGCTACAGAGAAACATCATAATGTCGGGCGCATCTTCTTTAAACTCTGTGCACTGTGGATTGTTGCAATCCAGGAGACGGAGGGGGTTTTCTTTGATGCGCATACGGCACGAGTCGCAAACTTTGTTTAAGTGCTTGCGGTAGTATGCGACGAGTTCACGAATGTAGTGCGGTCGGCATTCGCGGTCTCCGATGCTATTCACGTAGACGGAGAGGTCGCGGAGACCTGCCTCGCGGAGTATGAGATAGGTCATGTGTATCACGAGCGCGTCCGCGATGCTCTTCTCTGTATTCAAAACTTCAAGTCCGAATTGGAAAAACTCGCGGTATCTTCCGCGCTGTGGCTGGTCGTGACGGAAGAACGGGCCATAGTAATAGAGCATCACGGGCTGGATTTCCGTGTGCATGCCACTTTCAATATAGGCGCGCATGACCCCGGCGGTACCTTCTGGGCGTACCGCAAGCGCGGTGCCGCCTTTGGTCTTGAGCGAATAGAGTTCTTTTTCTACAATATCTGTTCCTTCGCCTACACCGGATGTGAAAAGAGCCTCTTTTTCAAGAATGGGAGTGTGAATCGGTTTGAAACCATAATAGACCGCAACCTCGGCGGCTTTTTCAAAAAATCCCTGAAGCGCATAAAAGGCATCACCGGTGATGTCGCGCATTCCCTTGGCGCGGGTGTAGAGTTCTCCTTTTTCAGATTTTTGTTTCTTTATCATACGCACGCCACGTTTATTGTATGGAGCCGCTCCGCGGTTAATATCCTTTTATACTCTGAATAGAAAAGAGAATCAATCTTCTGTAGCGAATTCGGTGAGCGCTCCGGGAAATGTCGCTATCTTTGTCGGAGGAAGAAGCCGGAGCAACGCGCGTCCCACGATGTATTCGCGAGGAACAGGACCAAAGACGCGCGAGTCTAAGCTTGCTCTGCGGTTATCTCCCATTACAAAGTATTCAGTATCTTTGAGAGTGACGGTAAATGCGCTAGGCGCGGCTTCCACGACGTACGGTTCGTCCACGCGCACAGTGGCTCCTTCTTTCGTGGTAACAGACAGGGAATTTTTGTCGGAGATTAATGTTTCTCCGGGTCTGCCGATTATTCGCTTAATGAAATATTTTGACGGATCTTGTGGAAAACGGAAGATGACCACATCGCCCCGGACCGGCTCGCGCATGTGATAGGTGAGCTCGTCCACAATGAGATATTCCCCGGTTTCAAATGTGGGGTGCATTGACGCGCCCGATACGATAAAGGGCTGTGCGATGAACATCCGTATCGGCACGATGAAGAGGAGCGCGATGAGGGTGAACCGGATGACCTCGCCAAAAAACGACCACAGTCCTTCATCTGCAGTACGCGGCGGAGGGGAGACACGGCTCTCTCCGCCAGCTTTTGTTCCCTGGTCACTCTCAATCATCGCTAGATAATAGCAGAAAGAGTAGGAAGTAGGAATGAGGAAGTAGCTTGTAGAAAAATTGTTCTATTGTTACCGCTCGCTCAGACGCTCGCTTATTGTTAAATTGTTGTATCGTCTTTTCAACAATATAACCATTTAGCAATGTAACAATGCATCTTTTCCTACACCCTACTTCCTAACTCCTCGCTTTCTAGAATTCTAATTCCTAACCCTCTGTTTTTACGGTATACTTTTTTCATTACTATGACATACACTGCGTCGTACACCATCGTCGGTCTCGGAAATCCCGGGGAGGAATACGCACACACTCGTCATAATGCCGGGTGGATGGTGCTTGAATATTTCCGCAACACACACGGGCTTCCGGAGTGGGAGAAAAATACGAAGCGCATGGCGCGGGTGTCCAAGGGCGAAGTGTCAGGTGTGCCAGTGGAGCTTGTACTCCCGGAGGCGTTTATGAACAATTCCGGTACCGCACTCAAGGCGGCAGAGTATCGCGCGCACCCCGAAACGATTATTCTCGTCCACGACGAACTAGACCTCCCGTTTGGCTCTATGCGGATTGCGTGGAACCGCGGTTCGGCTGGGCACAAGGGAGTGGAGTCTGTGATTGCAGCGCTCGGGACGAAGGAGTTTACTCGTCTGCGCATCGGCATCTCGCCCTCGGAGGCAGATGGCATGATACGGAAGCCCAAGGGCGAAGAGGAAGTGAGCCGATTTGTACTGAAAAAATTTACCCCACCGGAACGGGAGAAAATGGCGGAGGTGATACAAAGAGCGAGCGATGCGCTCACGGTACTGCTCATAGAGGGGAGAGGGGAGGCGAAGGAGACGAATCACGCGTAGAGAACACGCGAGTGTTATAAGGAACCCTCTTGTTACTTCCTCGTTTCCTCCGGAGGAGGATCGGCCTTCGGCGGGCGGAGAAAGTGAAAATACTGAAACGCATTTTCACTTTACCCCTCGCTCGTCGTAATAAAACAAAACCCGACCGCATGTAATGCGGTCGGGTTTTGTTTGTCGTCTGTTTCCTTACGTTGCTTCTCCTGCGAGTGCGTCTTTGTAGGAGAAGGTGAGCCGCTGATCCTTCGGCTCAAAGAGGGTAATTTTAAATGAGTACACCTTGCCGAGCTCTAGGATCTCTTTGAGTTTCTCTAGATCGCCAAACTCGGAGATATGGGCAAGTCCAGCGACACCCTCTTCAATGGATACGAGTGCGCCGTGTTTGTTGTGCCGTATGACGACACCTTTTACAATGTCGCCTTTCTTATACTTCTTTTCCGCCTCGTTCCACGGGTTCGGACGGAGTGCCTTGATAGAGAGCGACACTTTGCCGTCTTTTATCTCTATCACTTGTGCGGTGACCGTCTGTCCTATCTTAAACATCGCACGCGGGTCCTGGACGAGCCCCCAATCCATTTCAGAGATGTGCACGAGTCCCTCAAGCCCCTCTTCTATTTTTACAAAGAGACCGAAGTCAACGATGCCCGTGACCTCTCCTTCAATGATTTGTCCGACGGCATATTTTTCCGCGCGCTCGGTGTGCTCTTTTTCTTCACTGCCTTTTTCCGAGAAGATAAGCTTATCTTCTTTCGGGTCTGCAGTCAGGACGAACACCGTGAGTTTTTCGCCGATAAACTTCTGAAGTTCAGAGAAGATTTTTTCCTTACTCCCATTTTCTACCCGCGGATAATGTTCCTGGGAGAGCTGGGATGCGGGGAGGAATCCCTTGATGCCGTGCCACTCAAGCATAAGCCCGCCCTTGTTTGCTTCTTTTACGATGAGTTCAAACGGAGTCTTTTTCTGTATCGCGTCCTCTGCTTCTTCCCAAATGAGCGCTTGACGGGCTTCCTTGAGCGAAAGCTCCACATAGCCGTTCTCGTTTTCTCGTTCAACGACTTTTGCCGCGATAGAATCTCCGACGCGGATTTTCTTTATGGTGTCGCGAGCGCTTATGAACTCACTGCCGTAGATGATGCCGGTTCCAATCGGTCCCAAGTCAACATAGAGCGAGTTTTTTTCTATCGCGATTACCGTGCCCTCAACGAGCACGCCTACTTCTGGATGCCGCGCTGATGCCTCCACGATGTCAACCATTGGGCTCGTATGCATCCCCGTGCCCCCGTTTTTCATCTGGGTTGGAGCACCTGTATGCACAGAAGAACCCGCCATGGCGGGTGTGTGTTCCACTTTCTTCGTTTCCACTGTAATCATGTCTGTATCGCAGACGGGTTTGTGTCGCTTCCCTCTTTATCCTCAATGACACAAGGTTATCCGCGTGCGTGGTTATTAAATATTCAAAGTGAGTATAGTGTACCCCGTGTCTTTAGTTTGTCAATAGCTCTCTGGCGTACAGCGGAGTACATCTTAAAAAAAGCCCCCTCCATCATGAAACTGTGGAGGGGGGCACTACGACGGTGTGTACGGGAGGCGCAGGAATCTTGCCACGCGTTTCGCGCGCGTGGAGAAGCAGATTGACTATCTCTTCTCTCCCAACCCCCCTTGCTTTCTCTATCTCACGGTCGCTTATGGCGAATACATCTGCGTCATGGGCGATGCAGAGTGCTACCGCGAATGTCCTTCCGAGGTCAATCGCATTTCGTAGCGCCTCGTCGTTTCGTGCGTGCACGTTTGCCCCATGCCCGAAATAAATTTCCATGAGTTCTGTTTCGCCAAGGCGGGACGCCTCACGAAGGGCGACATCATCAAACGCATGCACATCTGCGCCGTGCGCGAGGAGGGTGTCGGCAAGTTCTGGGTTCTGGCGAAGCAACCATACATGCCACCCGCGCCGCTTTTCTGGGCTCATCTTTGCCAATACTTCAACAAGGACGCGCGGCGGCACGGCATCGCCAAAGTGTGTTTTGAATGCGAGAAGTGCGTCCTCGCACGCTCGGAGTTTTTGAAGATACTCGTACGTTACCAGTTCGAGCATGTCATCTCCTTGGTTTTTCTGCGGTCACGATGAGCCGCCGCGCCTCCATGTCCCCGGTACCCTCTTCCGTTGTCTCTGCATTCATCCACCATGTCCAGTATGTTGCGCGAATGCTGGATAAACCAAGAAGAGAGAAACACTCCGAGATTTCTTGTACGGTATAGATTTTGTAGTCAATAGTCACTGGCACCGCCGCGCGCGGGTCGTTTATAGACACATAGGCGCGTCCTCTTTTTCCCCACGCGCGAAACGCAATTTTTGTGCCATCCTGGTTGGGTTCTGTCCATTCGAGCGGCGCATTCCGATCATCGCTTCTCTCTTTCGCCCATTGTTCAATGAGCACCCGCCCACCCGGGCGGACAACCCGCGCCATTTCTTGAAGCGTCTTTCGGTCATCCTCCAGAGAGGGAAAGATGCCAAATGCGGGTCCAACACAGAGTACGTGGTCAAACGACTCGTCGGGGAAGGGAAGCGTGCGCATATCGCCCTTCACAAAACGAATGGAAAGCCGCTCGCGCTCCGCGTCTTTTTTGGCGCGGATGAGGAATGGTCCGTTCAAGTCAAATCCGGTCATGTTGTGGCCCCGGCGTGCGAACTCTGCCGATACCTGCCCCAGTCCGCAACCGACGTCAAGGATCGCACTTTTTCTCACTGGACGGAGGATACCCGTGAGCGCTTCGTTTTGCCACTGGACAAAGACGGGGTCAAAACACTTGCTCTGATTTTGATTGAAGTAGGCGGGGGTATAGTACCCGCCGCCTTCTTCCCACCATGCCGGTGTTCTCACATAAACCTCCTTTTGCAAAGAGCATTTTGTTTTTCTGACCGTGATTTTACATTATCTATACAGGCGTGTCCAGGGTGCTTCAGGCCGTGCGGAGCATATTTCTATTGATATTGAGCACGAAATACGATACACTCATAAAGCATGATTATCACCTATTATGGCCTCCAGTTTTTGAAGATTCAGCAAGGAGACCTTACCCTTGTCTATAACCCCATAAGCGCGGCTTCCGAGCACGGCGCGGCTTCTCGTTTCGGCGCTGATATCGCCCTTATTTCCGCAAACCACCCTGACTTTAATGGCGTGGAAAATGTTTCCCATGGAGAAAAAGTTCCTTTCGCGATAACCGGTCCCGGGGAGTACGAAACGAAAGATGTGTATGTGCGAGGGCTTGAAACGTACACCGACTATGGAGGAACACGCCGGCTCAATACTATATACTATGTGATAATGGACGGGGTGTGCCTTTGCTTCCTCGGGGCACTCGGTGTGCCACAGCTCGGCGAGAAAGTCAGGGAAGCAATCGGCGAAATAGATATCCTGTTTGTTCCCATTGGCGGGAAGGACGTGCTCTCTCCCGCAGAGGCGCATAAGTTTTCTCTCACATTTGCACCGCACATTATCATACCGATACACTACGGTGCGGCGTCACTCTCGCAGTTTTTGAAAGAGGCGGGCGAGGAAAAGGCCACACCGCTTGAAAAGCTCACATTGAAGAAGAAAGATTTTGAGGAAAAAGAGGGGGAGGTCGTGGTACTTAGCAGTATGTAGAGCCTATCTCAAAATTCGCTTTCGAGCCGAGAGACGTGATTTTTATGGCGAAACGGGAGGTGGAGGGCGAGGAATATCGAGATATTTCGAGCCCGAACCGAAGCGTTACAGCCAAAAATCGCGTTCTCTGCGAGCCGGAATGGAATTTTGAGATAGGCTCTAGTATGCCGTATACGGTATGTCGTATAAAAATAAAAAAAGCTAGTTTTTCCATGGCACTTTAGATACTACATACTACATACGATATACTACATACGACATACAACATACTACATACAAAATGTTGCATCACATTAAAAAATTGCATGGGCATCCCGAGCACATACGCGAGCGTATTGCCGTCGGTGTCGCCCTAGGAATAAGCGTCGTGATTTTCCTTGTGTGGATTTCCACCTTGAGCATGAGGAGTGCCTTTCAGATTGATTTTAATGATGAAGACGCACTTGCCGGAGTGGGGGCGGCGGGCACTGAGGGGCTTACCATTGTAGGCGAAGAGGCACCTTCTCCATCGGCCATCATTAAGGAGAAGGTGGGGGACGTCTACAAGGACTTCCGCGAAGCGGTGGGATACTGAAAAAATGTAAGATTTTTAATTTCAGATTTAAGATTGAAAACAAAAAATCAGAGCCAAGTGTTGTTACGAAGGAAACTCACAAATCCAAAATCTTATATCTGAAATCATAATTTGCTACCGTGCCTCATCAGAACAAAAACGAAAAAGATACTGGTAAAGACCCCGTTTCTCCGAAGGGAGCAGGTGGGCACCTGATTCCGCGTGATATTAGCACGGAAATGCGCGAGTCCTATTTGGACTATGCGATGTCCGTCATCACCTCGCGCGCGCTCCCCGATGTGCGCGATGGCTTAAAGCCGGTACACCGGAGGATTCTTTACACCATGTCACAGATGGGACTCACCGCAGGCGCGAAGTTTCGTAAGTCGGCCGCGGTGGTGGGTGATGCCATGGGTAAATATCACCCGCACGGTGACATGTCCATTTATGATGCGATGGTGAAGATGGCGCAGGATTTTTCGTACCGATATCCGCTTGTGTTGGGGCAAGGCAATTTTGGTTGCTTTACAAAAGATACAAAAGTGCGGCTTACTGATGGAAGAAGTCTTTCGTTTGAGTCCTTAATTCAAGAAGAAAAAGAGGGCAAAAAAAATTACACTTTTACTGTTACTCCAGAAGGAGAAATAGCCATTGCCCCGATAGAGCGCCCGCGGCTCACAAGAAAAAACGCTGCGATAATGAAAGTTATTCTTGATAACGGAGAAGAAATACGGTGTACATTAAATCATAAGTTTCTTCTCAAAGACGGTTCGTATGTTGAATCAAGGGATTTGAAACAAGGCGTATCTTTGATGCCTTTGTATCGCAGAGTGTCTGACAAGCGAGATACCAGTATAAAAGAAATGACAGGATATGAAATGGTATTCAGCCCTCTGCAGGAAAAATGGATTTTTACACACCACCTTGCGGATGAGTACAACATACGGACGGGCACCTATGTGCGCGCAGATGGCAGGGTGCGGCATCACCGCGACTTCAATAAACGCAACAACAATCCGGAGAACATCAAAAGAATGCAATGGCTAGATCATTGGCGCCTTCACGCCCGACTTGCCTCTACACGGCACGCAACAGACCCTCTCTATGTTAAAAAACTTGCCGATGGACGCAGGGCATTTTGGAATGTAGAAAAAAATAGGCAAAGATACGCTTTAAGAATTTCTCAGAAAAATAAGGGAAACTGGCAGGATGCTTCATATCGTGAAAAAATGCGGCACACCTTGAGCGAGGTTAACAAAGCGTATATTCAGGAACATCCGGAAAGAAGGCGCGAGTATAGCGATCGGGCGACAAAAACGCTCAAGCGCCTATGGCAGAATGCAGAATATAAGAAATTGATGCATGAAAAAATTATCAAAGGAAATAAAAACCATACGACAAATCGTACTGGAAAAGTAAAATTTGATAAGATATGTAACCTTGTGTTTAAGAACGGCAACGAATTATCCAGTATCACTTACGAAGAAGCACGAGTACGGTTGTATCCCAATAAAGCCGCCACGAACTGGAAGACCGGATTATCTAAGTATTATAACGGAAATACGGAAAGAGTTGTGGCAGAGATACAAGGAAACCATAAAGTAAAAAGAATCCTTTTCCTTAGAGAAAAGGAGGATGTGTATGATGTAACCATACCTATCATGCACAACTTTGCCCTGGATGCGGGTGTTTTTGTGCACAATTCTGTTGATGGCGATCCGCAAGCGGCGATGCGCTACACCGAGGCGAAGATGTCGCGCCTTTCCTCGGAACTTTTGCGGGATATTGAAAAGGAAACGGTAGACATGCGCCCCAACTACGATGGGACTCGTATGGAGCCATCGGTGCTTCCTGCCGCGCTTCCGAATGTGCTCTTAAACGGCGCGCTCGGCATTGCCGTGGGTATGGCGACAAACATTCCTCCGCACAACCTTCGCGAAATTGTGGGCGCGGCGGTGCACCTGATAGACCACACCGCCGCGACAACCGAGGATCTTCTCGCATTCGTCCAAGGCCCTGATTTTCCTACGGGTGGAGTAGTGTACAACGCACGCGACATCGCACAGGCCTATGCTTCCGGTCGCGGGGGTGTGGTGTGCCGTGGCGAAGCGGAAATCGTGGAAGACAAACATGGCAATCCGCAGATTATCGTGACCTCACTCCCGTATCGTGTGAACAAAGCGGAGTTTGTGGCGCGCATCGCAGACCTTGTGCATGAGAAAAAACTGGAAGGCATCAAGGCGCTTCGCGATGAATCATCGCGCGGTGAAATGCGCGTTGCGATTGACCTGAAGCCCGGCGTGCACGGACAAAAAGTGTTGAATTACCTCTACAAGCATTCAGACCTTGAAACGACATTCCACTACAACATGCTTGCCCTCGTGGGCGGTGTGCCACAAACGCTTTCCTTGAAAGGCATCCTCTCCGAGTTCATCGCTCATCGTGAGGAGGTGATAAAACGCCGCACCACATTTGACCTCCGCCGCGCTGAGGAGCGTGAGCACATTTTGTCAGGTCTTAAAAAAGCGCTTGACGACATAGACGCGGTTATCTCTACGATAAAGAAATCAAAAGATGCCGCGACCGCGCATAAAAACCTGCGTGAGAAGTTTACGTTCACCGACATCCAAGCGACGGCTATCTTGGAGATGCGTCTCCAGAAGCTCGCGGGGCTTGAGCGACAGGCGATAGAGGACGAACTCAAAGAAAAGCGCGCCCTCATCAAGGATTTGAAGGAACTGCTCGCAAGCGCGCAAAAGATTTATGGTGTCGTGAAGGCAGAACTCAAGGAAAGCGCCGAAAAGTATGGCGATGAACGGAAAACGAAGGTCATTAAAAGCGGCGTGAAAGCGCTTTCGGACGAAGACCTCATTCCGGACGAGGAGAGTATTCTTGTGCTCACGCAAGGCGGGTACATCAAGCGGACAAACCCGTCCGAGTACCGCAGACAGAAACGCGGCGGTGTCGGGGTCATGGACCTGCACACCAAAGAAGAGGATTTCGTGACGCTCTTTCTTACTGCAAGTGCGCATGCAAATGTGCTATTCTTCACGAACAAAGGCAGGGCATACCAGACACGGATGTATGAGATTCCCGAAGGGCGCCGCGCGACGCGCGGGAAATCAATCATGAACTTTCTGCCACTTGCCGCCGATGAGCAGGTGACGAGCGTTTTGGCTGTACCCAAGGAGCTCCGGAGCGTAAAGAAGCTGGACCTTTTTGTGGCGACAGAGCACGGCATGATAAAGAAAACCGGCGCGGAGAAATTCCTTGATGTCCGCCGAAGTGGCATCATCGCGATGAAGCTTAAAGCCGGTGACCGGCTCCTTTCCGCGCGCTTTGCCGAAGAAGGAAGCACGGTGATTTTGACGACAAAGAAAGGTCAGGCGATACGCTTTAAGGAGTCGGCGGTGCGCGAGATGGGGCGAAGCGCAGGGGGCGTGCGCGGTATACGGCTCCGCGCCGGAGATGCGGTGGTGGGCGCAGATATAGTAAAAGATGCAGATAAAGGCGCGGACTTACTCGTCTTGACCGCAAAGGGCATAGGGAAAAAGACCGCGCTCAAAGAATACAAGATTCAGGGACGCGGTGGTTCTGGGATAAAGACGGCGGGGCTTTCGGCGAAGACGGGAGACCTCATCGGCGCGCGCGTGGTGACGGAGACGACACACGAGATTGTGGCAATTTCAAAAACGAGCGTTGTTATACGCACGGGGCTTGCCGAGGTGCCTCGCCTCGGGCGCGCGGCGCAGGGAGTGCGCATCATGAAATTGCGCCCGGGCGACAGCGCCGCGACCTTCATCTGCCTGTAAGGGCGAAAACAAAAACCCCCAATGATTAAACTCCAATGACCACTCAATTCTTAAGCTCAAACCCAAAAATCCAAGCAATCCTTTGGGGTTTATGGTTTGGGATTTTGTTGAGCATTGGACATTGAGGTTTGGGATTTCTCTCTTTTTCATTTTTATGTTCTCCAACCCCCAACATAATATAGAACAATTCGCGCTTGGCGACGGCATGCGTGTTGCCGACTTTGGTTCTGGCTCCGGTGCGTACGCGCTCGCGGCCGCTCGCGCCGTGGGAAATGACGGAAAGGTATATGCCATAGACGTACAAGAATCAAGTCTCGCGCGCTTGAAAAAGGTGGCCGAGGAGGCGCGCCTGCATGCAGTAGAGGTTGTCCGAGGGAATCTTGAAAAAGCCGGAGGAAGCGGATTGCGTGACGAAGGAGTGCATGCGGTTATCGCGTCAAACATCCTTTTCCAAATCAAAGACAAGGGCGCATTTGTAAAGGAGGTAAAACGAGTGCTCCACCACGGGGGGCGAGTGCTTCTTGTTGACTGGTCCGGCTCTTTTGGCGGCACCGGTCCCGAGGAGTCAGCGGTGGTCAAAGAGGATACGGCGAAAGCCCTCTTTCTTGCCGAGGGACTTTCATACGAAAAAAGTATTGACGCAGGGACGTATCACTATGGGCTTGTGTTTAAGAAAGGATAGGATGGCAGTGTAGTATAGTGAGGTTTAGGGTTTGCGGAGAGAGGTGGTACAATTTGTATATCGTGTATTGTATGTTGTATGCAGGGAAAAGAAAAAATAAAGGGTCAGACAAAAAAATGAGTACTTTTATACAACATACAACATACAACATACTACATACAGACTTATGAACTTCTTCCAACTCGGCATCCTCATTTTTTTTGGCTTCTTCATTATCTTCGGCGTGCTCGTCTTCTCTGGGATTCTTCCTTTTTTTGATACCACACCCGATGGTGTAGGGGGCGAGGCGGTGCTGTGGGGGGCGGTCCCTGCCGAGCTTCTTCGCGCGCCGCTTGATGAACTCAACAGTGAAAACAAGGATGTGTTTTCGGTACGGTACGAAGAGAAAAACGAGGAGAGTTTTGACACCGAGCTTGTAGAGGCGCTCGCCTCGGGAACCGGCCCTGACATGATTCTCCTGCCGGGAAATCTTCTCGTTCGGCATGAGAATAAGCTTCTCCCACTTCCCTATGCGCAGATGAGCGCGCGCACATTCCGCGATACATATGCTGAAGGGAGCGAACTCTACCTTGGAAGCACCGGCGTGCTCGCGCTCCCGTTTTCCATTGACCCCATGGTGATGTACTGGAACCGCGACCTGTTTACAAACGCAGGAATAGTCGGACCTCCCGAGGAGTGGGACGCGTTTCTCTCGCTTGCGGGAACACTCACCAAGAAAGACGCGGCATTAAATATTTCCAAAAGTACGATTGCCCTCGGCGATTTTTCAAATGTACGGAATGCAAAAGACATCCTTGCGATGCTCATTATTCAGGCGGGAAATCCGATTGTTGAAGTGAGCGAAGGGGTACGCAGGGTGTCACTCTACGACCAGCGCGGGCTCGTGACTCCGCCCGCGCAAAGCGCGCTTCGTTTCTATACCGAATTTGCGAATCCCTCCACCCCCGTCTATTCGTGGAACCGCTCACTCCCGAACTCTCGCGATATGTTTGCGGCGGGGGATTTGGCGGTCTACTTCGGACGCGCAAGCGAGCGGAAAGCCATAGCCGCGCAAAGCCCGCGGCTCAATTTTGACGTTGCGCTTGTGCCACAGATACAAGATGTGGAGCGAAAAACTACGTTTGCCGCGCTTACGGGGATTGCCGTGTTGAAAAACTCACGGAATCCGCAGACCGCATTTTATGCAGGATACGCGCTCACGGGAAAAGACTTTTCGGAACGTTTCTCCCGTGTAAGCGGGGTTCCGCCGGCGCGGCGCGACCTGCTTTCAAAACCGCCGAAAGATGCGGATATATTCACGCCCGTGTTCTATAATTCAGCGCTTATCGCTCGCTCATGGCTTGACCCGAGACCAGATGAAACAGAGCGCATTTTCTCTGCAATGGTTTCAAACGTGCTTTCCGGAAGGAGCACGATAAGTTCTGCGGTGGCGAAAGCAAGTGAAGACCTCGCGGCCCTTTTCTAAGACGAAAAGGAAACCCCAATGCCCAATGTTCAACAAAATCTCAAACAATAAATCCCGAAAGTCGTTCATTGGAGTTTGGGGATTGGGTTTTGATTGGACATTCGGGTTTGATTATTGGGGTTTTCTTATCCGCAGAGGTTTTGATACAACACTTTTATCACTCCTATGATTACAATACGTATCCTCCCAAAACTCCTCGCATCCCTCGCCATACTTTTTCTTTCCGCGGCACCGCTTGCGGTTTTTGCGGATGGAATCCCATTTGCTCCTGGATGGCAAATAGTGCCACCATGCGAAGATACTCCCCCTCCCGCTCCCGTCGGACAGCCAGCACCACCACAAGAGTGTGGTTTTTCTACATTCATGCATCTCATCCGCCACCTTCTCGATATCGCACTTTTCCTTACGATTCCCCTTGCCACACTTCTCTTCACCTACGCGGGTTTGCTCTATCTTTCTGCAAGCGCGAGCCCGGGCAATATAAGTCAAGCACACGGCATCTTTTGGTCAGTCGGGCTGGGATTCATGTGGGTGCTCGGTGCGTGGTTTGTGGTGAAACTCATTTCCGATGCGCTTTTGAAAGGCGTGTTCAAAGCGACAGGACTATAATCGTGAACCCCCTACCTTCGTGTCTGTCCACGGAAAAAGGTATACTAGAAAGGGAATACTCTCTATGCGAAAAATAAAGATCATTTTTGTGAGCATCACCGCGTTGTTTTTTGTTGCGGCGCGTACCGTTTTTGCGAATGGCGGGGGAGGCACCCCAGAGAATACCACCTTCACGCTCTCGTCTCCGCTTAAAGACATCGGAGGGATTCCCGCGCTCATAAATGCGCTCATCACAAACATCGTCCTTCCTCTCGGAGTTTCCGTCGCCACAATCGCCATCATCTATGCAGGATTCCTCTACGTGAAGGCGGCCGGAAATGAAAACGAAGTGAAGAAAGTGCACGGGATTATTTGGTGGACGCTCGTGGGTACGGCGGTGCTCCTCGGCGCGTCAGTCATCGCACGGCTCATAGAAGGCACGATAAACCAGCTCCGGAGCTAATGTTTTCATAAAACCTGAAGCATGAAACATACAACAAAAAAATCTAAAGAACACAGTTTCCTGTTTGATGTTTTACGCTTCAAGTTGTACGTCTCACACTGTACACCAAGAGTGTTCTCGTATCTCGCCGCGTTCTTCTTCGGCGTTTCTCCTGCGGTTGCCTTTGCCGCGACAGCCCCTACTGATTTCAAGGCGCTCGTTACCTTCATCATTGATTCCATCCTCACGCCAATCATCGCTCTCATCTTTGCGCTCGCATTTGTCGCGTTTCTGTGGGGGGGGGTGCAATTCATCCAAAAAGCGGACGATCCAAAGGGGCGGGAGGCAGGGCGAAACAAGATGCTTTACGGCATCATTGGGCTTTCGGTCATGCTCTCCGTGTGGGCGCTTGTAAACATTCTCCTCACCACGTTTGGTCTGAATCTCGGTGTTCCGTTCTTACCGGAGGGGTGGACTGGAGGGAATCTGGACTAAGCTGTGTATAACCGTTTCACTTTTCCACACAGAGGGGGTATACTGAAGACATACTTGGAAATGTGGTAATTAAGACTCTCGTTTTTTATTAATAGGCGGTCGCGTTACTCAACAACTAGAAGTTATGTATATGCACACATTTAAAAAAGTTCTTGGCGCAGGCGGAGTTCTCTACTTTCTCCCGATGTTTGTCTTCGCGCAGACAGTGGACAGTATCCTCCTGCAACTGGGAGAGTTTCTGAACTCGGTCATACCCCTTATCATCGGACTCGCGTTCCTTTACTTCCTTTGGGGGGTGTACACATACGTTGTTCGGTCTGCGAGTGAGGAAGACAAGGAAAAGTCACGAAATACAATCATCTACGGCGTCATCGGTCTCTTCGTGATGCTTGCCGCATGGGGGCTTGTAAACGTGCTCATCAGCACATTCAGCCTTGATTCCACAACACCGACCGACCTTCCCGGAATCCCCGGACTCTAGATTTAGATTTTCTATTTTCTGAGAAAGATGAAAAGAAAAAAACAATTCATCGCGAATCTTCTTGCCGTGATGTGTCTTCTTGTTGCACCGATACTTGCCTTTGCCATTACCGCTGTCCCAGCAACTACGGGGACAGGCGGTGTTATTCTTGGCAAAATTATAGATTTGATGCTGTTGGTCATCCCCCTCGTCTTCGGCCTCGCGTTTCTCGTGTTTCTGTGGGGAATCTATAAATATATTCGCGCCGCGGAGGAGGGAGACAAGGCAGAGGGGCGCAATACTATCATCTATGGCATCATTGGACTTTTCGTGATGGTAGCGGTGTGGGGGTTGGTCAAAGTAATAGGCACAACGTTTAACATAGGTTTATCTACGGGTTCCGGTACACTTCCGGGATTTCCCACGCAATAATTTTTAAGCGGAAGCAATCACACGAGAGACGTTACGAGACGCGCATAGGTTGTATTTCCGTCAGTCTCTTGGCTCGAGGGAAGTATAAGAAAAAAAATGACGTATCGTTCACATCATTTTAGAAAAGAAAGAGAGGGGCGGACGCAGGGTGAACTTGCTAAGAAAAGTTTCTTCGTCCTGTTTTTTCTCGTTCTTTTTGCACCCTTGCCGGTTTTTGCTGTAACCATCACTGATATCATTGTGACCCTAATGGGTCTCTTGGCGCTTGTTGTCCAGATCGTCTTCGGCCTCGCGTTTCTCGTGTTTCTGTGGGGAATCTATAAATATATTCGCGCCGCGGAGGAGGGAGACAAGGCAGAGGGGCGCAATACTATCA
>Ga0209541_10005103_pt1 | contig 22986 bp, 22 predicted proteins | sample RifCSPlowO2_01_FD_184027 | JGI IMG/M metagenome (GOLD analysis project Ga0209541, IMG submission 184027) | Groundwater microbial communities from Rifle, Colorado - Rifle CSP2_plank lowO2_0.1 (SPAdes) (version 2) | ecosystem: Environmental > Aquatic > Deep subsurface > Groundwater | place...
AAGTTGACAGTGAACAGTGAACAGTGAACAGAGATGCATTTTGCTGTTCGCTGTTTACTGTTTTCTGTTCTCTATTATTTGCCGGGACTCGGCGGGCGGACACCCCAATCGCTTGCCGTGTTGGTGTCTTGCTGGAAGGTTATGCGCGAGAGCGAGTTGCCGTAGGGAGCGACCGGCGCGCTCGGGCTCATCGCTGTCGCGTTCGTGCCCCATGAGACGGCGTCTACGACAGCGCCGGAGGCGTTGCGAAGGACGATGCGGTCTCCGCTATTTGAAAGCCCGTCGCCGATTGGGCTTTCCAGAGAAACGAAGATAGCCTCCGGCGGAATGGTCCAGAGCGAGCGGGTCGTCGAGGCGGCCGCGATCACAAGGAAGCGGCCCGGGGCGAGGATGGCGCCCGGGGGAATGACGTCGTAAGCGATCGCATCCTCGACGCGCCAGCCGCCGACGCTGACCGCGGAGGCGGTGCCGTTGAATAGTTCGATCCACTCGTTCGCGGGCTTCGCTCCACGCACCGCGTCCACCGCGTAGTAGACCTCACTGATAACGAGATGGCCGAGCGTTCCGGGAGGCGGGATCGGCGTCGGAGTGGGGGCCGGCGTCGGGCTCGGCGCGGGAGCGGGAGCGGGAGCGGGAGAAGGGGTCGCCGGGCCGCGCGTCGGCGGGGCGGGCGAGGCGGCGGGGCCGCTTGAGCCCATCATCGTAATCGCGATGCCGGTGTAGATGGTGAGGGGAGAGATGCGATAGATACAATAGTAAGGCGCGCCGGCGAGCCCCAGAAGCCACTGGCCCGCGTGGCTCGGCGGGCCGAACTGGTAGGTGCGCGTCCCGGTCGTCCAGATGTACTCGCCTCCGCGCGGCGGCCCTAGGTTGGCATAGATGGTCGAGTTGTAGACGCAGTTGAGTACGATGGATGCCCGGCCGCCGAAGGGGAAGGCGGACGTCACAATGGGGAGCAGTAGTATGATCGCACTCCCTGCTGCCGCTATCTTTTTCACAATAACATTGTATCAAGCTTTCAGCTGTCAGGTGTCGAGCTTTCAGAAAATACACGGTCTCGCATTGCTACTGAAAGCTGAAAGCTATAAGCTGACAGCTATGTCTTGGCTCCGCTCTCACCCCTACGCCGCGTCTCTCATAGGAGCGGCGCTCCTCATCCTCCTCGGCGGCCTCATCGTCGGAAAGAGGGCTTCGGTACAGCCGCAAGACTCCTCTCTGCGCGCATGGGGCGGCGTGGGCGCCAATCTGTTGAACCCGGCTTCCGAGAACGCGCCCGGAGCGCCGTACCAAAGCGGAGAGAATCTTTATACGGAGGTTAGGGGCGGTCCACCCTTCTACTACGCTCCCGCGACGGCACAGATCCCCCGGGCGGAAGCGGGTGCCGACGACTTCGACTTCGACGCGTTCCTCGGGATGCTCTCCTCCGGAGGAGGGTCTGCTTCCGGCGGAGGGCTGGCGGAGGGCGGCGCATCCTTCGACGCGTACTCGTTCATTCCCACCGGACTTTTGAGCACGTCCACTCCTCCCGGGCGCGAGCGCACGCCGGTACAGCAGGCGCTCTACAATTACGCGAACGAGGCGGCGTCGAATATTCAGACGTACGAAGAGATCTACCGCGGCGCGCCCCAGATACTGAAAAATCAGTTCGAGGACAGGCATGATCCTGCGAAAAACGCGGCGCTTTTGGGGGTCGCGAACGGCCTTGCGGGCGTAGGAAACGCGCTCCTCTCGATGGAGGAAATCCCCTCGCAGGCGCAGGCGGCGCACGAGAGGCTGGGGAAAAGCTACCAGGAGATGGGCGGCAAGCTCTCGCTCATTCCGGACGCGAGAGGCGACCAGGAGCTCATAGATGCGATGCTCGCGTACAACGCGACGGTCGAAACGTACGTCAAAAATTACGTCGCGCTCGCGACGCTCTTGTCAACGTACGGCGTCGCGTTCAGCGCCGACGATCCCGGCAGTGTGTTCACGTTCACCCAAGGCGGCTTTTAGCTTTCGGGACTTAACGTACCGAGGACGGTCCTTAAGAATTCCCCAAGGACCGTCCTCGGTACCTCGTCCTCGGTACTGCCTGAATTTCTTGCGCGGCCGCTATTCACTTCTCCTCCCCACTTTGTCCACGCGCTGTCCCGATCGGCGGTTATACTTTACGGCATGGAAGAACGCGCGAATCCGGGCGTGGGTGTTTTGCACATGGCGACACTTGCCACTCTTTCCGTCATCGCGCTCGTCGCCGTCGGGACGTGGCAGATCTATAAGGCCGTCGCGGGAAGCGGGAGCGAGGTGCGCGCCGAGAACCCCGCTTCCGAGGGCGTTGCGCAGGCGCGGACCCCCTTCGGGGGGATAGATTGGCAAGCGCCTCCCGTATCCGCCGAAGCTTCGGCGGAGGCCGATGCCGCGAACGACCCCGACGGCATCTCGAACATCGCGGAGAACGTGGCAAGCGCGCTTTTGCAGTCGTATGCACTCGCCCAAAACGGCGCCTACACGCCTTCGGAGGCCGAGCGGATCGCGGGGGACATCGGGGAGAGCCTGCGGGCAAACGTCTCGCACCAGACATACGCCGCCGCCGATCTGACAACCGACGCCGACGCTTCCTACGAGCGGATGCTCGTTTACCGGAGCGACCTGCGAGAAGCGCTCGAGCCTCTCCTCGCTAATCCCGGCTACGAGCTCGCGCTCTTCGCCGCCTACATTGAGACACGCGATGCGGCGTACGCGACACAACTTACGACGACCGTCGCCAACTACCAGAAAGCCATCGTGCAAGCCGCCGACATCGTCGTTCCTGCGGATGCGCTCGGCGAGCACGTCGGCATTCTGAACGCGCTTTCAGAATTTGCGGCGACGCTCGAGGCGATGACCGCGCACGCGGACGATGCGTTCGCGACTGCAGCGCTCCTCCAAACCTACAACACCGCAGAAGCGCACCTCATGACTTCCTTCAACACGCTCGCGACATACCAAAAAGCAAAAGTGATATGAGTTTGAGATTGCAACATATCGTCGCCATGTTCGTTCTGTTGTGTATTCTGGCTGTTGCGCCAACGCCTGCCCGTGCGCTCACGTGCGTGGACGGAAGACTCATCGACGACAGCGGTAATGACACTGGGGAAACGTGTACGCCCGGCTCGCTTGACCAAGCCGTGCAAAATATCCAGAGCTCCGCCGCCGCCGCATACGATTTCAAGAACGAAGGCATCTTCGGATGCAACCAGGTCGCGGGCGCGAATGCGAGCGCCGGCACCATGGCGGCGATAGGCGGCGTGTATGTACCCGTCAACGACGCGGCCGTCACGCTAAATACCGGCATCCTCGTCTACAAAGAGTGCGTCTTGCGGCCGCTCCAAGACCGCCTGCGCGAGAGCGCGATGTCGGCCCTTCTCAAAAAAGCTAATGTAGCCATCGAAACGGGGCGTGAGGGCAACAAGCTGTATGTTGTGAACTGGGATGGTGAGAGAAAGGCGGTAGCGGATCGAGCGTTGCTTGCGACCCTGACGGACGAAAAATTGCTCGAGAAACTGCATCCCGCCTTCAAAGATACGGTGCGCTCCTCGATTGCACGAACATATCGAACGGGTCGTTCACCGGAGTCACAGCTTGAGTGTTCGTACAAAGGAAACGTCAACGATGTTCTGAAAGGGAGGATTCCGAGTGAGCAAGGAGCGATACCGGACGTTTTGGGAGCATTGGATGTGCTCAAGGACCCCGCATGCAATCCGATGGGCGCATACGCCATGCTCGCCCGGATCTCGAACGACCGCATCAATCAAGCCGCGAAAGACTGGGAAACAAATATCGTGATCGGCAGAGGATACTATCCAAAAACCGACGGTGCGGCTGACCCCCTTGCCGAAAACATCTTGTCACCTGCGGCTACCGTCCAGGAATCGTTCCAGCAAATCATCGGCTCTCCCGTGCGCCAGCTGGAAAGCGCCAACGATATCGGCCAGATGATAGGAGCGCTCTACGCTGGGGTAACAACCCAGATAATCTCCGACAGCAGAGGGCTCGCTGGGCTTACGCAGAGCATGGGTGGCAGGCCTTCGTATCTCGACCAGGTCGCCAAGGAGAGTTCGCAGGGCGTCATCGACGCGGCCGTGAACGCGGCGCTCACGATACTTAATTCCGCGCGGCAGATCGAGGGAAGCTACCTCGCCTCGATGAACGCCGTCGCGTCGAACCTGACGCAGTCGATCAACCAGATCCGGAGCCTGGAAAGGCAGTGCTGGAACCTGGTCGTTCCGAAGGCGAGAGCCTCCGCCGCGCAGCAGCAATGCACGACCGATCCCGGGACGGGGGAGGAAACCTGCACCGGCGGCTTCGCGCTCGACGAGGCGAAAATAAGCGCGGCGACGAGCTCGCTAGCCTTCTCCCAGCGGGTCGTAGACGCGCAGGTGACGCCGCTTGCGCAAGCGGCGCTCACCAACATCCGGGCATCGGAGCGCGCGCTCGGGCTCATAGACCAGCTCATCGCGGGCGTGACCAACACAGCCTCGCTCACCGCCCAGCGCCTCGCCCTCCAGCAACTCGACTCGCTCGTCGCGCAAAAAGCGCTCCACACGCAGTACGACGCGCAGAACGCCGCACAACAGCGGGACGATGTGGCCTCCGCGATGGCGAGCCTCGTGGACGACACGAGGATCGCGTGGGCCGACTCGACCGATCCTTCCGTCGGCTGGTGCAACATCAACAACCCCGACATCCCGCGCCTCTGGGCAGGGCGGTGGAAGAAATAATCGACCATGGCTGATGCAGAAGAAGAGAAGGGTTCGAGTAAGTCCTTGGCCGGGATGTTCTCCGTCGCGTGGGGACTTGCCCGGATCTTCCTTGGCGGATTACTCTCAATGTTGCTGGCCGGCGCAGTCGCCGGCATAGTATTCGCGATAGTCGGCTACCTCTTTGGGAGTTACATTCTTGCCGGTCTTACCACGTTAATCGCGGCGGCGGGCAGTCAGGCAATAACATGGACCGGCGCGATATTCAATTTCTTCGTCGAACACCTCATAACGAGATTTTCAGCGACACTTGAAACGCTCGGCATCATGAGCGGCATCGACGTGGTCTGGGCCGCATTCCGCGACGTTGCGAATATCGCGCTTATCGGGCTTTTCGTGTTCCTCGCCATCAACATCATCCTCGGCGTCAAGGAGTTCGGAGAAAAAAAGATGATCGCGAAGGTCCTCGTTATCGCCACCCTTCTCAACTTCAGCCTGCTCTTCACCAAGGTCATTATTGACGCCGCAAACTTCTCGGCGTATCAATTTTATAAGTCGGCCGGTCTCGAAAGAGGACCTGACGGTGCGACGCGACACGGCGGCGTCTCTGACGCATTCTTAGCCGCGGCGGGCATCACGACCATCGGCGATACCTTCACGGCGGTCAAGGCCCTCGCCGACAAGGATACGGGGGCGGCGCTTGCTTTCAGCGTGGTCGTCGCGGTACTTCTGTTCGTAATGGTCGCTCTCTTCCTGTATGCCTCGTTTCAGATGATATCGCGGGCCATACTCCTCGTGTTCCTCATGATACTCTCGCCGCTCGCGTTCGTAAGCTGGCTGGTACCCAACAGCGCGATAGAGGCGAATTGGAAAAAATGGTGGGAATCGCTCTTGAGCGCCGCGTTCTTTGCCCCTCTTTTCATGATAGCGCTGTGGGCGTCAATGCTTCTCCTTCGAAAAGCGGCCGAGGCGCGCGGCACTACGACTCTGGGAGGATTCTTCACCGATCCGACGAGAAGCGCCGAAGCGTGGACCCTCATCGTCGTTTATTGTTTCGCCGTCGGACTTCTCTACGCATCGATCAAGTTCGCGTCCTCATTTTCGAAATCGATCGCCGGATTCAGCATCGTCGGCCAGGGCCTCAAAAACGCGATGATCGGCGCGCCGGCCCTCGCATGGCGCTTCGGCGTCGCTCCCCTCGCGCGGCAGACCATCGGCCGTGCGGCGTACTATGGGCGCGAAAAATTGGTCAAGGAGGGCAAGAGCATTTCGATGAAAGCAGGGAGAATAGAACGATTAGCCGACCTGAAGTTCCAAAAAGGAATTTTGACGGAGACCGCGAGAGCGGCAGAATACAAGAGGGCCGATGAGGTCGCAAAGGGAGCCGGAAGGTACGCGCTTGCGGCCGGGAGGGCGGATATCTTGGCGAAAGCGGGCTTCAACATCGGCGATGCCGGCGTAGCCAGGCAGCTCGCAAAGGCAACGGGAATCTCGGAGATAATCGCCGGTCAGCGGCCAAAGGAGGTGGACGTCGGTTTCAGGCAAGGCGTGGAATCGAAGATAAAGCTCGGCAAAGAGCGAATGGAGCCTCTCGAACTCACGCAAGGCGAGCGGCGCCAAATGGAGAAAGCCGCCTTCGACGCAATATTCAAGAACAAGGAAAACATCGCCGAACAGGGTAGATTGAGGACCGCCCATGACTCCGCAGAGAGAGAGCGGGATGACGTGGCAAGAAAAATTGATGGGCCCAAGAGCGCGGCGCAGAAAAAAATGAATGATATGGAAGAACAAGTAAGAAAAGCCATGTTAGCGCTCTCCACGGCGGCCGAGCATGAGAAGGAAACAAAACGGGCAGATTTGGCAAGGTGGCAGGGTGAACTTAAAAGAGCGGAAGAATCATTAAGCGAAATTAATAAACCGCTTGAAGAAGTGGGGGCGCGGCTAACTGCAGCGGCTAATGCGCACGAAACGTTTACGAATAAACTTGTGGGGCAAGCAGAGAAAGAGCGGGACGAAATGATACGATCCAGACAGCTTGGCAATGTGGGCGCCGGGAAGTACGTCGGGGAGAGATCCGCCGGAATGCTCTACCGGCACACTGGATGGCCCGGTAAAAATAAGGATAAGGTCGGAACCATTATCGGCGAAAAGGTCGCGAGCGCCATGAGGGGAAAGGTCAACCGGGGAGACGTGCGCAGGGCGCTTCAGCGGCTCCGAGCCGAATTTGGAGACGACTTTTCAGCCGTCGCTGACGAGACGTAAGCAATATGACCGTATTCGACCCTGAAGTGGACAAAGAGATAGCGGCAAGGCTAAAGGAGCTACCGAAGGTGTTGCGGGACGCCATAGAGTCTTCCGACGTAGAGAAGCGTTTACGCGAACTCGCCACAATACATAAGCTCCACGTGGATCAATGGCAGATCCTCGAGAACGAGGTGATGCTCACGCTTCTTGGATTCGAGCAGCCGGAAGATCTCGCGCAGAACGTGAAGGAGAACGTCAAGGTATCCGAGGAAATCGCGTCGTCGCTGGCAACGGATATCTCCCGCATTATTTTCGAACCGATACGGCAAGAGCTCGAGCGCGAGCTGGAGCATCCGGAGGCGAAGGAGAAGGAGGTGAGCGAGGTGGAGCAGGCGAGACAGCAGGCACTTGAACAGGTTTCAGGTGTCAGTAAGGAACCAGCTGTCAGCTTTCAGCTTTCAGGGAATACGGGTCCTATACCAGCGGCAGTTCCACAAAACACGGGGGATGGAGCGGTACTTCCTCCTGACAGCCGACAGCTGAAAGCTGAAAGCTCTCCCGTTGTTCCGGCGACGACGCCGCCTCCGCCGCCGACCGAAAAGGCCATCCGGATGCCCGCCTCCGGAGCGTACGTGCCCGGCGAGGCGAGCTCACTGCGGCGGGATATAGAGGATGATCCGTACCGAGAATCGCCGCAGTGATAGCTTTCAGCTGTCAGGTTTCAGCTTCCAACATGAACACCCCGACACGTTCTTATAGAGATCTGATCGTCTGGCAGAAAGCTATTGATCTTGTTGCAGACATATATAAAGTCACAGACAGGTTCCCGGATCGAGAGAAGTATGCCTTATCTTCGCAAATGAGACGTGCTGCCGTATCGATACCGTCGAATATCGCAGAGGGTCGAAGCCGCGGCACGCGAAAAGACTTCGTTAACTTTCTCCACACCGCGCTTGGTTCCGGTACAGAGCTGGAAACACAGCTAATAATCGCGCAGAGGCTGAATTACCTGCAATCTGCAAATTTCCAAAGCACAACCGCGCTTTTGTCAGAAGTCTGCCGCATGTTACATGCTATGATTAAAAAACTGGAAGCTGGCTCTTAGCGGTCAGGTGAATCTTTTTCCTGAAAGCTGAAAGCAGAAAGCTGACAGCTACCCTATGCAGTTTCAGGTCCCTCAGTTTATTGAAGTGGAGGACAAGATATTCGGGCCGCTTACCTTCAAGCAGTTCGTCTACTGCATCGGCGGGGCGGGCGCGGCGTATCTCCTGTACCGGGCGCTCCCACTCTACTTCGCGGCTCCCCTCATGCTCGGCGTGGGCGGGCTCGCCGCCGCCCTCGCTTTTATGCAATGGAACGGTCGGCCCTTTATCCTCGCCCTTGAGAACGGATTCTACTACCTTCTGCGCACCAAGCTCTATCTCTGGAACAACGAGCAAAAAAAGCCTTCCCGGAAACCTGAAACCTCAAACCTGAAACCTGCTTCGCAGGTGTATATTCCGAAACTTTCCGACAGCAAACTGCACGAGCTCGCGTGGAGCCTCGACATCAAGGAGCGCATCGCCGCCGGCGTCGCGCGCGACGACGAGCGCTTGGGCGGCGTGATCGCGCCGATCCGCACCGCGCGAGAAGCACGCGTATGAGAACGGCTTTCAGGTGTCAGCTTTCAGGTTTCAGGATAGGAATCTTGACGCATTCGCATTTCGCTGACAGCTGGAAGCTGATAGCTGATAGCTAGGACGTATGCCTCCACGACTGCAAAATCTCCGCGCGAGCAAAAAATCCACCCAGGACTTCGTGCCCGTCTCCGAGGTGCGCGACGGCGTCGTCGTTTTGAAAGGCGGGGGGCTCCGCGCGGTGCTCCTCGCCTCCTCTCTGAACTTCGCGCTCAAGTCCGAGGACGAACAGACCGCCTTCATCGTGCAGTTCCAAAATTTCCTCAATTCACTTGACTTCTCGGTGCAGATATTCGTGCAATCGCGCATGCTCGACATCCGCCCCTACGTCGCCACCCTCGAAGCGGCGTACAAGGAACAGCTCGACGACCTGATGCGCATCCAGATCCGCGAGTACATCGAGTTCATCAAGAGCTTCACGGAAGCGGCCAACATCATGACGAAGAATTTCTTCGTCGTCGTGCCGTATGCGCCCTCCGCGGGCCCGATCGCGTCCGGCGGGCCCGCGTCCATGCTCCCCTGGAACCGCGCGAAAAAAAATACCGAGGAGGCAAACCGGACGTTTGAGGAGCAGGTCAGCCAGCTCGAACAGCGCATCAGCATCGTCCAGCAGGGCCTCATTCGCACCGGCGTGCGCACCGTGCAGTTGGGGACGGAGGAAACGATTGAGCTTTTCTACAAGCTGTTCAACCCCGGCGAGGAGGGGAAGCCGATGCCCCTGAACAGTCAACAGTGAACAGTTGACAGTTAACAGCACAATGCAAAAAGCGCGTCCACTTAATTCTTCAGAATGTGAACTGTAAACTGTAAACTGTAAACCTGCCATGAACTTAACGGATCTGCTTCCTTTCGGAAAAAAGAAAACGCCTGTGGCGCGAGTACTGCCCGTGCTTCCCGAGGAGATATACCAGACGGGCGTCCTTGATCTGCAAGACGTCATCGCGCCGCACGCCCTGAAGATAAGCTCGCGCGAACTGGACCTCGGCGAGAAGGTCGCCCGCACGTTCTTCGTCATCTCGTACCCGCGCTTTCTGACCACGGGATGGTTCGCTCCCATCATCAACATGGACAAGGTCATCGACATCTCCATCTTCATCCATCCGATGGACACCAACGAGATGCTCCGGAAGTTCCAGAAGAAGGTCGCCGAGGTGCAGAGCCAGATATCCATGCGGGAGGAGAAGGGCATGGTGCGCGACCCGATGCTCGACACCGCCTACCAAGACCTCGAGAAATTGCGCGACAGCCTCCAGCAGGCGCAGGAGCGCATCTTCGAGGTCGGCCTCTACCTCACCCTCTACGGCAATACGCGCGAGGAGATCGACAAGGTGGAGAGCGAAGTGCGCTCCATCCTGGAGAGCCGCCTCGTCTACATCCGCCCCGCGCTCTTCCAGCAGGAAGGCGGGTTCCGCTCCGTCCTGCCGCTCGCGACCGACGAGCTCGACGTGCACACGAAACTGAACTCCGCGCCGCTCTCTTCCATTTTTCCGTTCATCTCGTTCGACCTCACGAGCGACCGCGGCATTCTCTACGGCATCAATAGGCACAATTCCTCGCTCATCCTCTTCGACCGCTTCAGTTTGGAGAACTATAATTCGGTCACATTCGCAAAATCGGGCGCGGGCAAGAGTTACTGCACGAAGCTCGAGATTCTTCGCTCGCTGATGTTCGACACCGAGGTCATCGTGATAGACCCGGAGCGCGAGTACGAATACCTCGCGGAAACGGTCGGCGGGCGCTACTTCAACATCTCTCTCTCCTCCGAGCACCACATCAACCCCTTCGATCTCGCGATCCCGCGCGAGGACGAGAACCCGTCCGACGTCCTGCGCAACAACATCATCACGCTGGTCGGACTTTTCCGCATCATGCTCGGCGGCCTCACGCCCGAAGAAGACGCCATCATAGATAAGGCCATCACCGAGACGTATGCCCTGAAAGACATCTCCGCCGACGCGAACTTCGCGGCGGTCGAGCCGCCGCTCCTCTCCGATTTCGAGCTCGTGCTCTCCGGCATGGAGGGCTCGGAGTCGCTTGTCGCGCGGCTCTCCAAGTACACGAAGGGCACGTGGTCGGGGTTCATGAACCGCCCCACGAACGTCGACATGAACAAAAAACTCGTGGTCTTCTCCGTGCGCGACATGGAGGACGACCTGAAGCCCGTCGCCATGTACATCATCACGCACCACATCTGGAACACGGTCAGGAAAGAACTCCGGAAGCGCCTCCTCGTGATAGACGAGGCGTGGTGGATGATGCGTAGCGAGGACACCGCCTCCTTCCTTTTCGGCATCGCAAAGCGCGGACGCAAGTACTACCTCGGCATCTCGACCATCACGCAGGACGTCTCCGACTTCTTGAACTCCCCGTACGGCATCCCGATGATAACGAACTCCTCGATCCAGATCCTCCTGCGGCAATCCCCCACGTCGGTAGACCTCGTCCAACAAACTTTTAAGTTGTCCGATGAAGAGAAATATTTGCTCTTAGAGTCGGATGTGGGGGAGGGAATATTCTTCGCCGGGCTGAAGCACGTCGCTATCAAGGTCATCGCCTCCTACACGGAAGACCAGATAATCACCTCCGACCCCTCGCAGATACTCGCCATCAAGAAGGCGAAGCAGGACCTCGCGAACGCGGGCTCGCCCTCCGAAGCCTTGGCGAAGGAGGGACAGTTGCCCGGAGACACTCCTGCGGGGATCCCCCGCCCGCCCGCAACCTCCGGCGAAGGATTGCCTCGGCCCGCACCCGAGCCGCCGCAGACGCTCGAAAGCGCGGCGATGAAGTCGGAATCCCGCGCGCCTTCGGACGCCCCGGCCGCGGTATGAACAGCTCCCGCGCCGCAGGATGGATGCTTCTCGCGCTCCTGCTCGTGAGCCCCGCATACCTGCCCGCCATAGCGGGAGCGCAACTTAGCTCCGGGTTCGACGCCGATCTCACGCTCGAGCTCTCGCCGGCACATTCATCTCCGGGAGAACTCGTGCGTCTCACGGCGCGCTCGACGCTCCTCGACCTCTCCGGCACGACGCTCGCATGGTACGAGAACGGCAAAAAGATCGCGGGAGGGATGGGCGTTGTCGAAGCAGACGTCGTCGCGGGAGCGCTGGGAAGCGAGGCGGCCGTCAGCGTCGAGGTTTCGCAAAATGGCGTCGTGCTTATCACGCGGGACGCGCGCATCCGGCCCACCGAGCTCGACCTTTTGTGGGAATCGGATTCCTACGCGCCGCCGTTTTTCCGCGGACGCGCGCTTCCTTCGGCGGGAACGACCTTGCGCCTGCAGGCGATCCCGCGCTTCAAGCGCGCCGACGCTTCCCTCGTGCCCGCGAGCGACATCACGTTCACGTGGCGAAGGAACGGATACGTCGTCGCGAGCGCATCGGGCCGCGGCAAGTCGCAGGCGCGCCTGCCGAGTCCGGCGCTCTTCGGGACCGACGACGTGTCGGTCGAGGCGCGGACGCCCGACGGCGCGTTCGAGGGGGCCGCCTCGGTTCGCATCCCCTCGGTGGAGCCCGTTCTCGTCTTGTATGAACGCCATCCGCTCTTCGACGTCATGTACCACCGGGCGCTCGGGGCGCGGAACATTCTCCCGGAAATCGAAATGTCGTTCGCCGCCGTCCCGTACTTCGCCGAGGCGCTCTCCCCCGTCAGCCTTGTCTACGAGTGGCGCGTCAACGGAACTCCCGTCCAGGCCGACGCGTCGCGGCCGAACGAACTTACCCTCGACGCGCGCAACTCGACGGGCATCGCGCTCCTCGAACTCGCGCTCACGCACGCGACGAACTTCTTCTTGAGCGCTACCGGCTCGTGGAGCATTACACTCTCCGGAGGAGGCGCCGGAGGAGAAGGGGATCCATTCACAAACACCGCGCCATAGCGTCTATGAAAAACCTGCCCGCGCTTCGATACATACTGGCCGCCGCAATCGTCGTCATGCTCGCCGCGCTAGCATCCTGGTATTTCGTTCTCCGCGCGAAGCAAGAAACAATCGCGAGAGGCGACGCCGCTCGCGGCGGGGAAATCGCGGCGCCGTTCGGCGGCATCGTTGGCAGTACGTATGAGAACATCATTTCGAGCTTCTCCTCCTCCGCCGCGGACGAAAAGGGAAGCGAGGCGGGTCTTCCGCGCCTCTCGCAGGTCAGCAAGGCCCCGGTCGCGGGAGCGGCGTTTGTCGGGAGCGGCCCGCCTGCCGCGCCGAGCGCGGCGCTCTCGGGCGCTTCGGCGCGCCTGCGCTTCATCGAACGCGCGACGGGGTACGTGCTCGAGGCGTCCTTGGAGACGGGCGCGCTCGCGCGCCGCACCAACACGCTCATACCGCAGGTGTACGAGGGCATCGTCATGCCGAAAGACCGGGTGATCCTGCGAAGCATCGACGCGGAGAGCGGCGCGCTCGTCACGCTTGCGGGAGCGCTCGCGACGACCTCGGCGCCCGAGAGCGCGAGCCCTCTCTCGTATACGCGCCTCGCCGACGGCATTCTTTCGCTCGCCGCAAGTCCGGCGGGAGACGAGATTTTTTACCTTACGGAGCAGGGCGGTGCGGCGGGTGTCCGCGCGGCATGGAACGGCGCGAAGCCGAAGCAGGTGTTTTCTTCCGCGATCTCCGGCTGGCGGGTGCGCTGGAGCGCGCCCGATCGGATACTGCTCGTGCAAAACGCCTCCGACGGCGCGGCGGGCTACGCGTACGAGCTCGGCGCGGGAGGCGCCGCGCCGCTTCTGCGGAATATCGCCGGACTCACTGCTTTGCCTCATCCTTCGTCCAAAGCGCTCCTCTACGGACGGTCGGGAGGAGGGCTCGCGCTCTTCGCGCGCATCAACGACGCGTCCTCGGTCGTATCGCTCCCCGTGAGGACGACGGCCGAAAAATGCGTGTGGGCCCCCTCCTCCGCTAAAGCTACGGAGGGCAAGCCTGCCACTCTCATTGCGTATTGTGCGGTTCCGCAAGTCTCACCTGGCGACGGCTTCCTCGACCGACGGTATCGCGGCGAGATGCACACCGCGGACGCGTGGTGGCGGATCGACGTCGGCGCCGCGACGGCGGAACTTCTCTATTCGCCCGGTAGCATCGAACTCGACGTCGAGGATCCGGTCATAGACGAGAGCGGGAACTACATCGCGTTTATAAACGCCCGCGACAAATCGCTCTGGCTCTTGCGCGTCAAGGAATGAACATATGACTATCCGCTCGCGTGTGTCCGTACTCGTGGTCGCGACCTGGCTCGCGCTCACGCCGGCGCTTGCGCCCGCAGTCCTGCCGTTTGAGGCGAACGCCGAGGAAACAACGGCGCCGGCCGGGGCTTTCGCCGCGGCGGAGGCATCGGGCTTCGTGCCGCTCGCAGATTTTTCGGGTTCGTCGAGGCTCCGCGACGCATACGCCGACGACAGCAGTTTGAAAGATTTTATGAACAAGCTTTTCGTGGGCGCGATCTCTCTCGGCGCGATCCTCGCGGTCCTGCGGCTCGCATGGGCGGGCTTCGTCTACATGGGAACCGACATGTGGGGGAAAAAGGAGCACGCGAAAGAAATCATTCAAGACACCCTGCTCGGACTCTTCCTCCTCCTCGCCATCTGGCTCATCCTCAAACAGATCAACCCCGACATTTTGAACCTCGACGCGGCGCGCGTTATCAAAGACAACCCGGCGTCGGGCCAGACAACCGGTTCCCAGCAAGGACAGTAGACGATGCGCGTGCTTCCGGTGACTAGCGTCAGGACTCGCTTGTATATCGGATCACCACTCTCCGGCCCCGTCCCTCTCCTTGCGATTCTGTTTTCACGTTGGGTTGGTCTTGGAGCGTCGTGTGGACGATGAGACGCTCGTAGGCGCTCATGGGGGAGAGCTCGACGTCGTACTGGAAGCTTCGGGCGCGCTCCGCCATCATCAGGGCCTTGCTCTGCAGGTCTTTGATCTGCTTCGCGCGGTAATCGTTGACGTCGATAAGGAAGTGGGGCCCCTTTTCGTTTCCCTCGGCCTCTCCCGCGGGCCGACCGGAGGCGCCGGCGGCCCTCGCCTCGACTATCTTCTTCACGAGGTGGTCTATCGCGTGGATCGTGTCGCCGTGCATGCCGATGAGAGAGCGCGCGTCGTCGGCCTCGATCGAAAATATCATCTGGCCTGCGGCGTCGTTACGCGCGATCCCCGTGTACGCAAGGCCCGCGGCGTCCAAAAGCTCCTTCACGGTTGTTTCGACGGAGGAGCTGACGTCATCGTTCATCACGTTAGAAGCCATAAGACAGTGGGCCGCAAGCGCGGATGCGTTGTATAAAAACAGCCGTTGAGATGCTTCTAACGGGGTTCATCGGGGCACTATACATCACGAAGCTTTCAGCTTCCAGCTGTCAGCTTTCAGAAACACAAAAAGGTAGACATGCCGACTGAAAGCCGAAAGCTGACACCTGACAGCTTTCTAAAATCTTCGGCCTGAAAATAATTCCTGTCCGACCATGAAGAGATTGCTCGTCACGAGGTAGAGCATCGCGGCATTGGGGATGATGAACGAGAGGAATACGAACGTCGCCGGAAGCACGTAGCGCGCCTGCAGGTCGAAACTGCGGGCAAGGTCTCCAGAGAAAGAGGCGGGGGCCGCGGGCTTTTTCTCGCGCGGCCCCATCGAAAGGCGCGTATAGGCGAACTGGCTCGCGGCGGCGAGCGCGCCGAGGACGATGCTGTGACCCGACATGTCGAGAAAGCCGAGAAAGAACATGTTGGCGCCCGCGGGCGGGGAGACGAACGGGTAGAGTATTTCCGGACGGACCTCCGGCAGTCCGCCGAGCGCGAATATCCAGTAGAGCGCGAAGAGGATCGGAAGTTGCGCGAGGAGGAGCCCGATGCCGGCAAATGGATGCACGCCGCGCTCGCGGTAGAGGGCGAATATGGCTTTGCCCTGTTCCTCGCGATTGTCTTTGTACTTTTTCTTTATCTCCTCGACGTCGGGGGCGATCCGCTTCATCGCCATCTGGGTCTCGACGGCCCGGCGCGAGAGCGGAAAAAGAACCACGCGAACCGCGATCGTCAGGAGGATGACGGCAAGCCCCACGTCGTGCGCCGGCAATACGCCGACCAAAAAGACGAGCCCGTTGTAGAGCGGATCGTAGATGAGCGCATGGAACAGCGAAGAAATCATTGTGGCGTATTATCCCACATCCCGGACCTTATCGAATAGCGCACCAATGTCCTCCCGTATCGCCGCGAACGTCGCGCTCGCCGCGCTTTTTTTCGCACGAAAGACGAGAGCGAGCGGGCTTTTCTCCGAGAACGTTCGCATGCGCGCGCGTACCGCCTCGCGACAGCGCCGTTTGACGAGGTTTCTCCTCACCGCCCGCAACGCAACGCTCCGCGACACGACACAGGCGAATGAAGAGCGCCTCTCTCGCGAGAGGGGGGAGACCGCGAGAGAGAAAAACGCGCCGTGAAAGCGCCGCGATGCGTTCGCGGCTGACATATCGGCACGCGTCAACCGGAACTTTTTCGACATTGGTTCAGGCCGAAAGGCGCGCGCGGCCCTTGCGGCGGCGGCGGATAAGCGCTCTGCGTCCTCCCGCGCTCCGCTTCCGCGCGAGAAATCCGTGCGTCCGCGCACGCTTGCGCTTTTTGGGCTGGTATGTCCGCTTCATGCGAAGCATAGTAAACAGTGAACGGAGAACAGTCAACAGAAAAAATTCCCTAAAGGCCTCGTCTGTTCGCTGTTTTCTGTTCGCCATTCGCTGTCCCCAGACTATCCCCACGATGTGAACACCCGCCGCTCATTTTCGCAAGCTTTGCATCCGGATTGATGCGCGTATAATGTCGAGGCAAAACAATGAACGAAGCGAATATGTTTTCCACGACCCCCCACCACTTTGATATCCCCCAACAAATAAGCATATTTGACGTTCTGTTGAGGCCGTCTCAGCAATATCTGGGAAAAGAAAGAAAAGATGTGGATATCAAAGTGGTGGGGGGTGTAAGATTTTCTAAGCTCACTTCGCTCGCCAACAAAATCTAACATGACCAACCGGGAACTCTGGCAGAACGCGCTCGTGCAGATCGAGCTCGGCACGTCGGAGGCGAGCTTCCGCACGTGGTTTCGGAACACCGACATCGCGGGACGCGACGGCGGGACCGTGCAGGTCGCCGTCCCCTCAAAGATCGTCAAGGAGTGGCTCCTCGAAAAGCACCACAAGCTCGTCCTGAAGGCGCTCCGCAGTCTCGACGCGGGCATCCGCACCGTGGAGTACGTTGTGCACCGCGCCGTATCCGAGCCGCGCAAGCCGGGCCGCCCCCAGCCCTCCGAGAACGCCTCTCTCGATCTCGAGACCCTCTACATAGACAAGCGCGACAACCTGAACCCCCGGTATACGTTCGAAACGTTCGTCGTCGGACCCTTCAACCAGCTCGCGCACGCCGCCGCGAAGGCCGTTCTCGAGCGGCCGGGCCTCGCGTACAACCCGCTTTTCGTGTACGGCTCGACCGGCCGCGGCAAGACGCACCTCATCCAGGCGATCGGCAACTATTTCAAGAAAGCGCACGCGAACAAGAAGGTCCTGTACGTCACCTCCGAGCGCTTCGCGGTCGACTACATCAACGCCGTGCGCGCCGGCCGCGCCAACGGCTTCAAGGACCAGTACCGCGCGAACGACGTCCTCATCATGGACGACGTGCAGTTCATCGCGAACACCGAGAAGACGCAGGAGGAGCTCTTTCACCTCTTCAACGCGCTCCACGACAACAACAAACAGATCGTCTTCTCCTCCGACAAGCACCCGGCGATGCTTCCCGGATTCGAGGATCGCCTGAAGGGCCGCTTTTCCGCCGGCATGATCGCGGAGATACCCGAGCCCGACGTCGAGTCGCGGGTCGCGATTATCAGGGCGAAGCTGGAGAGCCATGGATTCTCCATTCCCGACGACATCATCCTCTACATCGCCGAGAGCGTGCGCGGCAACATCCGCGAGCTCGAGGGCATACTGAACATGATCGTGTGCCGCTCACAGCTCAAGGGAAAGGGGGTAACGCAGACCGACGTGCGCGCGCTCATCAAGCACAACGTGAAGCCCAACCGCGGCGTGTCGGTGGACGAGGTCGTACGCCGCATCGCCGGCTACTACGAGATCGCCGAGAAGAGCATCTACGAGAAAACGCGCAAGAAGGAGGTGGTGAAGCCGCGGCAGATCATCATGTACATGCTCCGGGAGGAGTTCAACGTGTCGTACCCCTCGATCGGGGAGAAGCTCGGAGGGCGCGACCACACGACCGTCATCCACTCGTGCGAGAAGATAAAGGAGGAGGTCAAGTCGAACATCCTGCTCGAACAGGAGCTCGACCACATCCGCACGCTTATCCATGCATGAACAACACCATGCACAGCGCGTGCACGAGAGAGGGACAACCGACGGGTTTTCCCCGCGCAGTTCTTCCGGTGCTTTTATTCCGCCGGTTGTCCCTGTTGGTTGCGGCGCTTTTCCCCACCCGCGTTCCCGAGAAACATCCACTCAATTCCTTACGGAATGCGCTTCTCCCCGCTTTCCACACCCCTAATAGTAGTAATAAGTATTTATATAGATAAACAAGTATGTTGTTCTCGACAACCAAGGAGAAAATATTGAACGCCACTCTCATGGCGGAGCGCATTACGGGGAAAAAAGAGACGCTCCCGATCCTTTCATGCATTCTCGTCGAAGCCGGAAAGGATGTGTCGGTGCGGGCGACGAACTTGGAGGCGGGGATAGACGTGAGGGTCGCGGCGGAGGTTGAGGAAAAGGGAACCACAGCTGTTCCGGCGGGGGTTCTTTCTCAGACGCTCCGCTCCATCGGCGGGGACAAGGTTCAGCTCAAGACGGAAGACGGCAATCTGGTCGTCGAATCGCGCGGCACGAGAACCCTCATCAAGGCGATTCCTCACGAGGAGTTTCCCGCACTGTCGGGGAGCTCGGAGCAAAAGGGCGTTGCCGTCCCGCGCGAACGCCTCATGCGCGGCATACAGGCGGTTTCCTACGCGGCCTCGCCTTCCATGATACGGCCGGAGCTGGGAAGCATCTACGTGTCTCTCAAGAGCGGGCTCTCGTGCGTTGCGACGGATTCCTTCAGGCTCGCCGAGAAGGTCGTGCGGGAGGGTGGCAGGGATGGGCCGGAAGTGCTCATCCCCCTCAAACACTCTCTCGAACTCGCGCACGTACTTGAGCGTCTCGAAACCGAAGAGGTGGAGCTTTCGGCGGACGAGTCACAGCTTTCCGTGCGGGGAGACGGCGCGCGCTTCGTCTCGCGCGTCGTCGAGGGGACATTCCCCAACTACAAGGAGATAATACCGAAAACGTTCTCGACGGAGGCGACGATACTGAAAAGCGACCTCGCGGAGATGCTCAAGAAGGCGCGGATTTTTTCCGGCAACGACCAGCACGTCGGGCTCCATGTCTATCCGAAGCGCAAGATATTCACCGCGACGGCGCGCTCGGCCGACGTCGGCGAAATGTCCGATTCCATCGATTCAGCGCTCTCCGGCGAAGACCTCGACATCAATTTTCACATCGGCTACATGGCCGACTGCCTGCCAGTGATCGAGTCCGATTCTATCACGCTCGGCTTCTCCGGCGCGGGTAAACCCCTCGTCATCCGCGGCGTCTCCGATCCATCGTTTACCTACCTCGTGATGCCGTTGAATAGATAGTAGTCAGTAGAAAACAGTTAGTAGTGCAGTGCTCTCGTGTTTCCTACAGACTACTTACTACGCACTAGTTCATTGGATCGTGAACGAGATCGCGCTCTCCTCGTTCCCGCCCGTCGTTTCCGCGACTGCGGTGAGCCGGAACGCGCCCGTCCCCTCGGGCTCGATCGTTATCGCATAGGGGGGCTCTGCGGCGGCGCCGATGTACCCGCCGTTCAGATAGTACGCCACGCGCGCGACCGTCTCCGGGCGCGGATGAACGGCGGAGAGGACGAGGGGCTCGGAGAGGCGGACCACCGCGCCGTTTCCGGGCGAGGCGATGGCGAAGCCGCCGGAGGCGCTCGGCGCGCTCTCGGCCCACAGCGAGACGGGATACTCCCACAGCGCGAATTGCGGATCCGCCGGATTTCCCGGTCTGCCGGAGCGCGGGTTGTCCTTGTCGAGCCAGTAGAGTATCTCGTGGACTCCCCGCGAGGGGTCGGTGTTCCACTCGCCACGCAAGACCGGCGGGAGCGCGTCCGGGTTCTCCGGCGCGGGGGGCGTGAACGACTCCGACGGGTATTTCTCGAGCGCGTACTCCATGATCTCGTGCCACATCGGCGAGATGATGAAGGCCGCGATGCGCTTTTCCATCGGCGAGTTGTCGTTGTTCCCGGCCCACGCGCCGAGCGCGATGCCCGGCGTGTAGCCGACGATCCACACGTCGCGGTAGTCGTTCGTGGTTCCCGTCTTGTCGGCGACCGGCGTTCCGGGGAAGTAGAGCGGCGAGTTCGCGCCGAACTCCGGCGTGCGCGCGACGTTGTCGGAGAGGATGTCGCTTATCTGCCGGGCGATCTGCGCGTCGAGGACGCGGGAGCCCTCCTCCGCGTACTCCTCGAGGACGTTGCCGTCACGGTCTTCCACCCGCAGTATCCCGGTCGCCGGATTCCGCACGCCGTCGTTGCCGAAAACGCCGTAGGCGCTCGTGAGGTCGAGGAGCGTTACCTCGCCGCCGCCGAGAACGAGCGTGAGACCGTAGCGGTTTGCGCCGGCGAGCGTCGTGATGCCGAGGTCGGTCGCGGTCCGTATGGAATCCGGGATGCCGGCGAGGTACAAGACCTTGATGGCGGCGATGTTCACCGATTGCGCGAGGGCGCTCCTGAAGGTGAGGGGGCCCTTGAACGCGCCGTCGAAATTTTCCGGCGAGTAGCACGGGTCTTCACTGCTGAAATCGTTCGGCGCGCAGTGCGTCGAGAACTGGGTCTTCAGATCGAAGACGACCGTTTCCGGCGTGTAGCCTTTTTTGAGCGCGGTCGCGTAGACGAACGGCTTGAACGAGGAGCCCGGCTGGCGGCGCGCTATCGCGACGTTCACCTTGCCGTCTATCGTCTCGTCGAAGTAACCGCGCGAGCCGACCATGGCGAGTATCTGGCCGCTAGAAGGTTCGAGGGCGACCACGCCCTCGTTCTCGGCCCGGAAGTTCGCCTGCATCCCCGGCGCGTGCTTCGCGACGATCGCCTCGGCCTTCTCCTGCAGATCCCAGTCGAGCGTCGTGACGACCTTCAGCCCTCCCTGCGCGACGATGTCCGCGCCGTACTTCTCCTCGAGGTATTCGCGGATGAAAAAGACGAAGTGCGGCGCTTTGATGCCCGCCGTCGCCGAGCTCCTGAACTCGACCGTTTCTTCCGCCGCCCGCGCGTGCTCCTCTTCCGTTATCAAACCCTCGTCGAGCATGCGCCGGAGCACGAACTTCTGCCGCGCGTCGAGGAGGTCGCGATGACTGCCGTGGGGCGAGTAGCGCGTTGGCGCCTGCGGCAAAGCGGCGAGGTACGCCGCTTGCGCGAGGTCGAGGTCTTTCGCGTCCATCCCGAAGAAGTACTGGCTCGCCTCCTGCACGCCGTATATCGTGCCGCCGTAGGAGGTCTCGTTCAGATACGTCTGCAATATCTGGTCTTTCGAGTACACGCGCTCGAGGCGCAGGGCGAGGATTATCTCCTCTATCTTCCGCGATATCGTCTTCCTCTGCGTCAGGAGCGCGTTTTTCACCACCTGCTGGGTGAGGGTCGAGCCGCCCTGGCTGAACGAGCCGCTCGTCATGTTCACGAAAAGCGCCCGCAGAAAGGAGAGCGGCCGGAAGCCCTTGTGTGCGTAAAACTCCGCGTCCTCTATCGCTATCGTCGCCTTCCGGATGTACGGGGAGATCTCCTCGAGCGGCACCACGGTGCGGCGTATCTGCCCGTAGACGTCGAAGAGCACGATGTTGCCGGTGCGGTCGTATATCTTCGTGGATTCCGCCACCTTGCGGTTCTCGAAGTTGTCGATGGAGGGAAGGGGGACGAGCGAGGCCCACGTGATGGCGCTCCCGATAGCGATGAGCGCGATGATGACCGCCGCGAGCAGGGAAAGCTCCGCCCACGGCGGCAGTTTCCGCCAAAGCTTACGCAATTTCTTCATTTCCCGCGCATTGTAGCGCTTTTTGGCGGCCCTCGCGAGGTTGTTTGTCTGAATCTCCGAACGGGTGTTGCGTGCGACCTGTATCCCTAACTTTTCACCATGGTGAAAAGTTAGGGATACGCCCTATCGGGCGCGGGCGAGGTGCGTTACCGCTATTGCTATGGCGTCATACTCATCATCATATTTAATCTCTTTTTCTATCTTCACGAGCGCGCGGAGCATTTTCGCCATCGCGCGCTTGTCGGCTCGGCCCCATCCCGCCGCCGCCGCCTTCACCTCGCCCGGCGCGTATTCGAAAACGGGGACACCGGCTCCCGCCGCGAGGGCGATGAGGGCGCCGCGCACCTCGGCCACCCGCATCGCGGTCTTCTGGTTCTTCGTGATGAAAAGTTTCTCGAGCGCGACCGCGTCTGGCTGATGTTTTTTGATGAGCTTCGCGCACGCGCTCGCGATAGCCGCGAGCCGAACGGGGAATTCGCTTTTTGCGGAGGTCTCGATGCACGCAGAGTGAACAAGGGCCTCTCTCCCGTTATCCTTCTCGACGACCGCGACCCCGCAACGGCCGTATCCCGGGTCTATCGCGAGCACCTTCATACGCGGGAGGCAACTTCGCCATATCCGCGCGAACGATGAATGACGGCGATGATACGGACAGAGGATGTTTCGATCTTGTAGATTACGCGGTAATCGCCGACGCGGAGACCCCAGCATCCCTTCAGGGTGTTTCGTAGCGGTTTCCCGTACAGCTCCGGTTTGCTCGCCAGTTTTTCCCTGATGCCGTCGCGTATCGTATGGCGCCAGAACGCATCGAGCTTCGGTATATCACGCGTCGTGACGATATGGTGAAGTGAGATAACGTATCTCATCCCCATATTTTATCGCTATCTTTAACCCAGCGAACCCTGCCTTTGAGCCGCTCGTCGGCTATCTTCGACAGATACAAGTCCTCCTCCATCTCGATGGCCTGCCGCAGAAGCTCGGCCGCTTTTGTGGCGGCGGGCACGCGGTCGCGCTTGGCGAGGAGCTTTATCGCAGGCCCTATGTCGGGCGCGAGCGTTATCTGCAAACGTGTTTTTGCTGTTGCCATGGAGCAAGTGTACCAAAAGTGTACCACTCGTCAATCGGTCGGGGGCTTTCGCGGCGCAGACGATTGCGTATGATTATGCACAGAAGCCGAGAGGGAAGTATTTTCTAGTGGCAAAACGGAACCGAAATGAGTTTAGCATTTTCGCCGGAATTGGTCGAATAATTTCTTCTTTTCTTTCTGCATCTCCTGCGCGG
>Ga0209541_10005104_pt1 | contig 22982 bp, 26 predicted proteins | sample RifCSPlowO2_01_FD_184027 | JGI IMG/M metagenome (GOLD analysis project Ga0209541, IMG submission 184027) | Groundwater microbial communities from Rifle, Colorado - Rifle CSP2_plank lowO2_0.1 (SPAdes) (version 2) | ecosystem: Environmental > Aquatic > Deep subsurface > Groundwater | place...
CATGCTCCATTTGGAAATAATCACCGAGCGCCTTCGAAGAGAATTTGATCTGGATCTTGTTGTAACTACACCTTCGATTACTTATGAAGTATGGCTTCGAAGCGGGAAGAAGGAAAACATTTATTCCCCATATTTTTTTCCTGACGATGGAATGATTGAAAAAGTCATTGAGCCTTGGGCTTCTGTGAAAATAATTTCCCCGCCAAAATATCTTGGAGAAATAATGCAACTTCTTTTTGAATATGAAGCGGAAATAGGCGATACTCAAAATTTTGGGGACAACAGGTCTTCTGTCGAAGCGCAAATGCCACTTCGTGAATTGATGCGAAATTTTTTTGATAGACTAAAAAGTGTATCTTCCGGATACGGTTCGCTTTCGTATGAGATAAAAGATATGCGCGAAGCAAATGTGACCCGTTTAGATCTTTTGGTTGCGGACGAAGTCGTACCTGCTTTTTCTAGGGTTATATCAAAAAAACAAGCCGAAGAAGAGGCGGAAAAGGCCGTTGAAAAGCTCTACAAGGTGCTCCCAAGGCAGATGTTTGTCACGAAGGTGCAAGGCAAGGCCTTGGGTCGAATTATCTCATCTCGTACGATTTCAGCCCTTCGTAAAGATGTTACAAATTTTGGCAAGAACGGTGGTGATGTGACTCGCAAGATGAAGTTGCTTGAGAAGCAGAAAAAGGGCAAGAAAAAAATGAAAGAGCACGGAAAGGTAAATATCTCGCAAGATGTATTTCTTAAAATGATGCGTTCTGATTGATGTTTAACATCAATCAGTTCAATTATATCTAAAAAACGGGGTGTAAAGCAAAATCATGCTCACGATAACAAGCACGCATACTACCCACCACACTTTTTGTATCTTTTTTTGATGTTTTTTACCGAAGATCATATATTTTAAATGTTATTCTTTTAAGGCATGCCCTGTAGTAGAATTTTGTTAAAAATTTCACTGCGGGGTATAATAAGTATAGCATACTATGGCTGATTTTCAAAAAAATAGAAATTTGAACAGATTTCTTCACTCCAAGCTCTTTTTGGCCGTGCTTTTTTGTATTGTTATTTTGCTTGGATTTAGTGTGGTGGATATATATGTTAAAAGCAGAGAGACGGTAAAAAATAGAGATTTTTCTCTGCAAAAACTCGAAGGATTACAAAAACAAGAAAAAGACTTAACTGATCAGATTGCAAAACTAAATTCAGATCAAGGAATTGAAAATGAACTTCGAGACAGATACGGGGTCGTAAAAGAAGGGGAAAATCTGATCGTGATAGTTGATGAAAAAAATAAAGAACCTTTAAATGCTGAGAACAGCTCAGGAGGATTCTTGAGTTTTTTAAGAAATCTGCTCCGACCCTAGTCGGAGTCCCGACTTAGGTCGGGATTTAAATATATGAAAAATTTCGGTGTTTATATTTTAGAAAGTCAAAAGAACGGAAGATATTATGTAGGCAGTACGGAGGATATTGATAGGCGTCTACGTCAGCATAATGCGGGGAGTGTTTTATCAACCAGAAATGCTAGGCCTTGGATTCTTATGGTTTTTGTTAATTGTGTAAATTTAACTGATGCTAGGTCTAGTGAATACAGGTTGAAAAAATATAAAAGAAAGGATATATTAAAGAAAGTAATTCAAGATGCTGTATTTCCTTGGGATTATAAAAAGCGGGATTAGTTCAGTGGTAGAATGAGTGCTTCCCAAGCATTAGATGCGAGTTCGATTCTCGCATCCCGCACATTTCAAGAGTTATAAAAATACAAAAAACTATCTTTTATTAAAAATTATATTTACTATAAATATGCTATAGCATCAGGATAGTAAATATAATTTTTTGTTTGGTTTTTTAATAGCCCACAGTTTCCTGTTTTGTAGTTTTATTGCTATAATATAAAAAGTAATAGATTATAAGTTAAACAATAAAAATTATGAAAGAAATAACAATATATTCAACGCCTTCTTGTCACTTTTGCCACATGGCAAAGGACTTTTTTACTGAAAATAATTTAAAGTACACCGAGCATGATGTAGCTTCTGACCTTGCGAAAAGAAAAGAAATGGTGGAAAAAAGCGGACAAATGGGCGTGCCTGTTATAATAATAGGGGACGACCTCATGGTAGGTTTTGATGAACCTAAAATGAAGTCTATGCTGGGGCTTTAAAAATTACTTAAAATTGTGTCCTCGCCAGGAGTCGAACCTGGATCAGCTCGTTAGGAGTGAGCTATTCTATCCATTGAACTACGAAGACAATATATTCTCAACTTTTCTTTTGGTTGAATATATGTTAACATTAACACACGGCTATGGCAATTAAGCTGTAATTTATGGATATTGACAATGAACAGGATATAAGAAATATTCTCAAAGAAACCCTTGATCTTACCAAGGAAAATCACCTTATGTTAAAAAAGTTGCGTTCCGCACAAAAACGCGCAAGCTTTTTTAGAGCATTTTATTGGCTGGCGATCATAGGCATTTCTCTTGGCGCGTATTATTATATCCAGCCTTATGTAAATACTTTGATAAAGATATATACCGGTGGAGTATCCGGGTTTAAAAATGTTCAAGATCTCGGAAAAAGTATACCTGATGCCAAATATTTGACCGATATTTTAAATCAGATACAGGCGGGACAAGCATCAACAAAACAATAAAAAATTAAGATTGCGTTAAAATTCAAGTTTTCTGCCTCTGTAATTTAAAGCTTCTTTCATAAATTTATCTTCATTTTTTGTGCTGTGTTCGATCATGTGGCAATTTGCGCACAATAAAATGCATTTTCGCATCTCCGCTTTTATTGAGTCCCAGCTTTTGTTTGCAACATTGCCGATATTAAATTCTTTGCCTTTTGAGTTTTTGTGGTGAAACTGAAGAGCAGCTTGATTGCCCGTCCATCCGCATTTCTCGCATTTTCCTCCTAGATACTTAACTGCGGCGGCTTTAGATCGGAATCTTCTGATTTTTGTATTACAAGAACCGCATCTTTTTCTGGCTCGTTGTTGGTAATCTTTAAATTTATTTCCACATAATTTACAAACTTCCATATGCAGTTAGTATAGCATTTACTGCTCTACCAGTATAGATTTAGATAAGTGTTGCAAAAAGCCCTATTTTTAGTATTATAGAACGGTAGAATAATGCCGAGGTAACTCAGTTGGTAGAGTGCTTCCCTGAAGAGGAAGAAGTCACCAGTTCAAATCTGGTCCTCGGCACATGAACATTTTTATTATCCTTTCTAGTGCGTTTGCACTGATTGGTCCAATATTGTATATAGTATCGATTGTTAAAGGAAGATCAAAACCCCAACGCATGACACGCTTTGTGCTGATGGTTGTGGTATTTGTTGCAGTTTTGTCTTTCCATGCGGCTGTCGATTTTCCTACATTTATTCTTGCGATAGCGCTTCTTATCGGCAACATTGCTATGTTTATTTTATCTATTAAGTATGGAATGGGGGGGTGGCACGGAGCGATATTGCTTGTTTAGTTATTGCAGTGATTGGAATTATTCTTTGGCAGTTGTCAGGTAATCCGCTTTTGAGTATCTACTCGCTCGTTTTTGCTGATATTGCCGGCATGCTTCCAACTCTAAGTAAAACTTATCACAATCCACAGACTGAAGTTTGGTACTTTTTCTTTTGTGATATCATTGCAAACATTTTTATTCTTTTAGCACACAAAAACATCTCATTTAATGAGTATGTGTATCCGGGTTATCTTGTGCTAATAAATATTGCAATGGTGGTACTTATTTTATATCCACGCAAAAAAACTCAAAAAATATAATAAAAATATTTTTTTTAAACAGACTTCACTCTCAGCGTAGTCTTTTTTGCCTTGTCGATTTTTGGAAGTTTTATTATTAGAAGACCGTGCTTTTCTGTCGCTTCCGCTTCGCTCGGCTCTATTTCTTGCGGTAGGAGTATTGTTCTTGAAAATGCGCCCCAGTAAAGCTCGCGTACAAAATAATCTTCATCGCTTATGTTTTTGTTTCCCTCACGCTTGCCTTTAATCGTGATCATGTCTCGCATGATACTGATATTCAGGTCTTCGAGTCTGACTCCGGCTACAAAGGTTTGTACTATTATCTCAGCAGGGGTCTGATGTACATCAACGGTCAGCTCGCCCTCTTCATTGCTTTCTTCCATCCAACCTGCTGGGTCTTCGAGCTTGCTACTTTTTTTATTTTCGAGTACTTCTTCTATTTCAACTTCACTCTCGTGAAATTTAAGCCCCGCCATAACTCTTTGAAACAAATTTTTTTTCTTCATATTTTTTTCTTTTATTTAAGAAACTATATTGCTCATTCTTCGCAGTTTCTCAAAGAGCAACATGCTAATAATCGTCACGACCCACAAAAATCCAAATACAGTAAAAACATTTTCTCTACTTCCGTTAATTATAGATAAATTAAAGATTGCATGCAAGGAGATAGCTGTGAGTAATCCCAAGATGATGTAAATTGTCTTTGTAAAGCGGTCTTTGTAAAAAGCCAGACCTATCGCTATGCCTATCATACTGCTTGATATTGCATGAAGTAGAGTAGCTCCTACAAATCGCAGATTGCCCGTGATGAGGCTAACGATGCAATTTTGTACCATTTCTGGCTGAAGCAGAAAAAGAGTATTTTCAAGCGCCGCAAAGCCAAGAGCGGATGTAATAAAGAACATTGGCACATCTATCGGTCTTTTTATATATCTGCTTTGTAATGCAATAGCGAAAACAGCAAGAAATTTTATAATCTCTTCAGCTGTTGCCCAGGAGAAAGTTAGGATTGTTTTGTTTGTTATTATTGTCTCAAAGAATTTTTCTATTGGCAAAACAACAATAACGCCTATCATTCCAATAATAAAAGACACTATAACTAATCCTATTGGTTCTGGGTCTCCACCCTTGTCTTCTTTCCACCAAAACCAAAGCCAAATTAATGCTGGTATTATGCCAGTTATGCTCGCTACAGCTATATCTTTTAAGGTTAAGTTGGCCATTTTTCTGCAATCAATAATTTTTTAGTACTGCTATTAGGTTCTGGCAACATTGACCACACTTCTTCTGTGACGAATGGCATGAAAGGATGAAGTACTTTCATTGTATTTTTTAGAATCGATTGAAGTAGGACTTGGCGAGAATTTTTACTTCGCTCGTCCGAAGCCTTGTGCGAAGGAGAGCTTTGCTCGTCCATGCCTTTAAAAATTTCCTTGCTTTCTTCAAGTATAATGTCCGCAAAATTGTGCCAAATGTAATGATATATTTTTTCTGAAGCGAGATGAAAACGAAATTTATCGAGATCACCTGTGATGTCTTTTATAATAGCATCAAGTTCGTCTCGCAATTTTTTATCACTTTCCACCAAGTCCTGTTGAGGTTTGACCTCAACAGGATCAGCGGAAGTATTTGAAAGCACAAATCTTGTGATGTTCCAGATCTTATTTGCAAAGTTTCTGTAGCCTTTTATTTTATTTTCATCAATCTTGCTATCTGTGCCGGGAGCAGTGCCGATAATGAGTGCCATTCGTCCAGCATCAGTGCCAAATTTTTGAGCGACATCAATCGGGTCCATGCCATTGCCGAGCGATTTCGACATCTTCCGACCTTTGCCGTCTCGGACAGTACCATGAAGATATACAGTACGGAAAGGAATATCTCCGAGAGCGTAGCCAGTCATAAGTATCATACGCATTACCCAAAATGGGAGAATATCATATCCTGTTTCAAGCACGTCCGTCGGATGATATCTTTTAAGATCGGCGGAATCTATATTTGGCCAACCAAGCGTCGAAAACGTCCAAAGACCGGAGGAAAACCAAGTATCGAGCGTGTCCTCGTCTTGTTTCCAGCCTTCGCTTTCGGGTGCTGTAATTCCGCAATATATTTCATCTGCTCTGTACCAAACAGGCACACGATGTCCGTACCAGATCTGGCGCGAAATGCACCAGTCACGCAGATTATCTATCCAATGGAAATATGTTTTATCGAAATGTTCGGGAATGATATTTATCTGCCCCCTCTCAACTGCTTTTCGCATTATTTCTTTCAGTGTTGTTTTTGCTCCGGAATCAATGCCATTTATATTTGAGTGAGGCAAAACAAATTCTTTATTTACGCTGATGAACCATTGCAATTTTGGTAAAGGCTCTACTATTCCGCCGGTTCTTTCAGCAGTAGAAATATTTTGTTTTACATCTTCTTCTTTTTCGAGCAAGTCTTCATTTTTTAGCCACTCTACAATTGCCGTACGTGCTTCGAGTACTTTTTTGCCCATGAGACGATCATCACCAACGGTCATTTTTGCATATTCGTTTATGACTTGCGGTCTTGGCAGATCGTGCCTGTCGGCTATCTCCCAGTCTGTTATAGAGTGCGCTGGAGTGACGCCGAGTGCACCGGTACCGAATTCCATTTCGACAACCTGATCCGCAATTATTTTTATATGTATCGGAACTCCGCAAAACTCCGCATCATATTCTTTGCCGACATATTTTTTATACCTTGGGTCGTCCGGATGCACAGCGACGGCCGTATCGCCAACTTTTGTTTCCGGGCGAGTTGTTGATATTGAAATAGGGAAGTCTTTTGAATATTTAAAAGTGTACATTTTAGCAGTACGCTCTTCGTATACGATTTCATCATCTGAAATAGTCGTCTGGCCTTTCGGGTCCCAGTTTACGATACGGTGACCGCGATAAATGAGTCCGTCATCGTACATTTTTTTGAAAATAGTATTTACTGCGGTATTTCGAGCATCATCAAGTGTAAAAGCTTCGCGCGACCAGTCACACGAAGCACCCATGACCCGCATTTGCGAGGTCATTGTATGTCGGTTTTCTTCGACGAATGTATCAATTCGCTTCAGTAATTCTTCTCGGCCGAGATCGTGTCGAGATTTTCCTTCTTTTTTATAAATATCCTTTTCTACTTTTGATTGAGTTGCAATCGAAGCATGATCCGTGCCGGGGAGCCAAAGCGTCCGGAATCCTTGCATTCGTTTGTATCGAGTCATAATGTCTTCGAGAGTTAAAAACATCGCATGTCCCATGTGTAGTATCCCTGTCGCATTCGGTGGGGGCATCATAATCGTGAAAGCTTTAGCATCAGGAGCAGTAACGCCTTTTTCTATGCAAATATCGGGATTAAAAAAGCCGGAAGCTTCTTCCTGTGCGTATATTCGAGATTCTGTATCTTGAGCGTTATAAGGCTGAAGCAATTTCTTGGGGATGTCATTATTTTCGTCCATGTATAAAATATAGCATTTTTGGGGCTTTTTTCAATCATTTTGTGATTAGAATAGAGAGGAGAGCATTTACTTGCATATATTCAAGTATTTGTTATAATGTAATCATATAAATACGAAAAGGGGTCCGAACGGTGCCTGTGCCTAAGGCACCCTTTTCTTTTCCACATGTTCTATTTTCTTCCTAATATCTGGATTTTCAAGATTGCTGAAAAACTTATTGCTCAAATTTTTGTAAAGCGAAGAGGCGAAGTTTTTGTTAGGGAACAGGATCTTTTTGAATTTTTCTTTTTTGAGAAGGTAATCAACCAGCTTTTTATAATCTCCATCTCCAGAAACTAAAACAATTCTACTAAAATCATTATTGTCCAAAAGCAATATTTTTTTCTTTATCCATATTTATATTTTAACATACTTATTTTTATTTACACAAATCTTAATTATAATGTAAAGATACCCTCGCGATTGTGGCAAGGGTATCAGTGATTTTTTTAGTTTAGTGAACAAATGACGCGATATATCAGTTTAAATTTAAACCATCTATTTGTGTTTTAATTTTAGGTACCTCTATGTCTTTCACTTTTAGTAGCGTTGTTATTAGTTCTTTGTACTCAAACATAAATAATGTGCCACTATAATCTCGGTTCTTTTCACTTGTTATTGTTCCAAGAATCGGAATCCTGCTTTCGTTGTTTAGCCCCAGATCGAAACCTTCAAAGTTTAGACATTTACTATTTGGAGTTAAAGGTTTTTCGTCACTGAAAAACAATTTTGTTATCAGAAACTTTCCGAAGCGACGACCCACCTCAAGATACATTTCTCCAGTTCCGCATACGTGTTCGAAAGGTTTATTCAGATCAATTTCGAACGGTACTGGTGTTTCCAGGTTTATTTTCATAAAATGATTCATGGAGTTAGTTTTTTTCTTTTTCATTTTATTTAATTTTTTTACTATTTAATTTTGAAAGAATTTTTTGCACACATTTACGCAGTGTTGCTTCGCGCATAGATGAGAGTGCCAGTCTCGAATTTAGGCTATTTGATTTTTTAGTTAATAATTTTATGAAGTTTTTAAAGGACATTTCGCTATAAATAACAACACCAGCCGTATTTAAGGGCTGGTGTTTGTTTTGAGTGAGATTTTAGAGATATCAACGCAAAGATCAGCCTTCAAATAAGGTTCTGACCACGACGACTGCATTTTTGATATTCCTATTCATAGTTTATGTATAGCAGATATGATTACAGCTGTCAACAGCTCATCAAATTTAAGGATGTGGAAAAGTATTTACTCTAGGGTTACACTGGTATTTAAATTTTCATTTTCTTGAAGTTGCTTTTTATCAACCCGCTATAGCTGAGATGCAATTTTTCCGTAATTTTTAGCTTTGGCATATTTACGCTATGACGTAAATATGCCACTTTGTTTTATTTCGGATAAATTGACTTAAAGCCTAAAATTTGGTACTTTTTGGGGATAATTCTTCTTCTTTAAAAAATAAATCATATAAAAAATACCGCCTAGAAACGGTGCTCAGAAAATGAAAACAAAAATCATTGTGATAAAGGTGGGTGGGGCAGTGATGTCCGACCCTGCTGGTATTTTGTTTCTTTACCAGTATGTAAAAGAAATGCTATTTGAAGCAAAATGTCCGGTTATCCTTATTGTTTCTGCAATGGGAAAAACCACTCAGTCTCTAAATTCAATCCTTGAATCGGGTAATGTTGAAACTGAGATTAACAGCATAACAGAGTTTACTATGAATTTGGCAAGCAAGATTTTAAAGCCTCTTCATATGTCTGGCGGGTTTGATTCATTTGAAAAAAACTTCCGTGGACACATGATGGAAGTTTCAGAACTTGCAAAAAAAGAACTGACAATCACTACTTTGTCTGCTGTGCTTAGTAAGGGAGAGTTGATAGCGCAGAATTTTATTGGTAATCTTTTTACTTTTAGGTTATGGAAAGAAAACACAGGAGTTTCAACTAAATATCTTGGGCTTGATAGAACTATAGTCCTTGATACATTTACACCTTATATTGTAAATTTTTCAGATATTTGTATAAATACTGAGAAGACAAGGGTAAATTTCAAGTCTTTTAGTAAAGTTTTGAATGCGCAAGGAATGAAGCCCTCCCTGTACATTGCTCCCGGTTTTTTAGGAATTACAGTAGGAGGCAAGATTAGCATCATGGGGAAAGATTCTTCAGATGTATCTCTTGCGGTTACCGCTTGTGAACTTGGAGCATCAAAAGCAATTTTTCTTAAAAAAACAGATTTTACTTCTAATGTTTTACCGTACTCTGTTTTTGAAAAAGATGCCGAAAGAGCGATTGAAAAAGGTGGATCACCGTTGATTCATCCTATAGCCATTCAATTACTGAGAATGGATAAAATTCCTACTTCAATTTTCAACTACCTCAATAAGAGGACAATCGAAATCGTTTATTAAATTTTAAGCCTACTGGCACAGATAAAAAAGGTCTGCGTTGGTAGGCTTTTCTGTTTTATAATGACAAATTTCCTTTTGCTTTTATTGACGCCATGCTTCTTCTTTTTCTTTTTGACGCGAAATATCCGGCGATCGCTATCATGAGCGCGTTGTCTGTTGTAAGCGCTCGGGCAGGGAAGAGGCAGTCTGTTTTATTTTCTTTTGCTGTTTTCTTCAGTTCTTTTTGCAGATATGTATTTGCAGATACCCCTCCGCCTACGATTATTGTTTTTGCTTTGTGAAATTTTACAGCCTTCATTGTTTTTGCGACGAGGACTTCGACGGCTGAATCTTCAAATTCTCGCGCAATTTGCGATCTTATTTTATCATCAATTTTTTTCAGATCTCGAATTGTATACAGCACCGCAGTTTTTAATCCCGAAAATGAAAAATCAAAGTCCTTGCTGTGTATCATTGGGCGAGGGAGGGTGATTTTACCCTCCCCTTGGTAAGGGGAGGGCCTGGGTGGGGTTTGACCCCTTCCTACCTCCCCCTTGGTAAGGGGGAGGGAAACTCGCCTTTCTTTTTCTGCAAGTTTTGAAATCTTTGGTCCGCCGGGATATGCTAGTCCGAGCATGCGAGCGACTTTGTCAAAAGCTTCGCCGACTGCGTCATCTCGAGTCTCGCCGATTTTTTTGTACTTACCCCAACCATGTACTAGTACAAGCTCGGTGTGTCCGCCGGAGACAAGAAGAGAAATTACGGGAAATTTTATTTTAGGTATTGAAAAAGTTTTTTTATTTCCTTGAACAAATATTGAAAGTATATGTCCCTCCATGTGATCTGCGGGTACAAGGGGAATATCCCAAGCAACGGAAAGCGCTTTTGCAAAATTGATCCCGACCCAGAGCGCTGGTTCAAGCCCCGGACCTTCCGTAACAACAATCATATCAATATCTGGTTTTTGATATTTTTCAAGCACTTTTTTTGTTGTTTCAAAAAGCCCATTTTCTCGCGTTAAAATTTTTCTAATTTTTTCTTCTTTGTGCGAAGTGTGCAAAGTCGAACTTTGCACAAGGTCTTTGTTTTTTTGCGTTTTTGTATTTAAAATTTTGAGTATTTTTTCTAAAATTATTGGTAGGGCAATACCATGTTCTCGTTTTGCCATCATTGGAAAAACACCCCCATATTGTTCATGCAGTTTTACTTGAGAAGCTGTAATATTTGCCAGTACTTTGAAATTTATATTTTTACCCTCCTTAATTTCTAGGACTGATATTGCTGTCTCATCACACGATGTTTCTATGGATAGTAGTTTAATATTTTTCATAAAATGTCCCACTTTTTTAATCCATCACTTTTATTCTTGCGCCTATTTTGTTGAATCTCTCGGCGATTTCTTCGTAACCTCTGTTTATAGAATATACATTTCGAAGGATGGAAGTTCCCGGCGCGGCAAGCATTGCTATCATAAGTACTATAGAAGGACGCAAGGCCGGCGGGCAGACTACCTGCGCGGGTTTTAGAGGAGTTGGGCCTTCGATAAATACTCTGTGCGGATCAGCAAGAGTGACATTTGCGCCAAGGCGATTTAATTCTGTCAAATAAATAGCACGATTTTCATAAGTCCAATCATGAATCATTGTATTTCCTTTTGCCTGCGTCGCTATCGCTGCGAAAAACGGAAGATTATCTATGTTTAATCCCGGATAAGGTTGAGCATGTATTTTGTCATCAAGCGCGGTAAGCTTTGAAGGAAATACTTCTATATCTGCAAGATTTGTCATTTCATTTTTAGATTTATATTTTTTTGAAACTTTAAATTTCAGACCCATTTTTTTAAGTTTATATAATTCAAGCTCCAAAAAGTTTATTGGGCATCTTTTTATCATAAGGTGTGAATTTGTTGTAATAGATGCTGTTAAAAACATCATAGATTCTATTGGATCTTCGCTATTCCAGTATTCAAGTGGTTTATTTATTTCTTTTACACCTTCTATTGTTAGCGTCGTTGTACCTATGCCATCGATTTTTACCCCCGCTTTTTGCAAAAAGAAGCAGACTTCTTGGACCATATAATTTGCGGCTGAATATTTTATGACGGTTTTGCCTGGTATTTTTGATGCCGCCATGATCAGATTTTCACAGGCAGTATCTCCTGATTCATACATGACTATTTCTGCTGGTTTTAGTTTTGAAGATGTGATCTGATAATTGTCGTTTGTCACTTTTATTTTTACACCCATCTCTTCAAGTCCGAAAATATGCGCGCTGATCGAACGCTTGCCGAGATTGCATCCGGAAGCGTGAGGAATATTGAATTTTTTGAAAAGGTGAATAAGCGGGCCCATGAACATCACAATAGTACGAGTTTTGATTGCTGCTTTTTTGTCTAGTTTTTCAAGCTTTAATTTTTCCGGAGGAATAATCTCAAGCGAATTTGTTCCAATCCATCTGACTGATACTCCAATACTTTTTAATACTTCTACTATTCTGTTTACTTCTTCTATTCGTGCGATGCCGTGAAGTGTTGTTTTTGACTTGTTTAGCAATGATGCACAAAGGAGTCCAACGGAGCCGTTTTTGGAATAGTTTGTCGTTACCGAGCCGTGAAGCTTGTGTCCGCCTTCTATAACGAAATCGGAAGACTGGTGCAGTGAAATTATTTTTCTGTTTAATACCTTTCCTATTTTGAGAAGTTCCCCAGTAGAAAAATTTTGCTTTCCAGACTCCATTCTGGCGACTGCGCTTTGAGAGGTTTTTAGAATTTTTGCAAATTCAGCTTGCTTTAGCCCCTGTTTTTCGCGTAGAGTTTTTATAAAATAACCAATTTTTTCCTGCTCATTTTTATTGTTCATATTGCATATAATATCTCATATATGATATAATTACAAATATGCAGATATTGGAAAATGTGGATATCTCAAAGATGACTACGCTTAAAATAGGTGGCAAGGTCAAGTATTTTGTAGATGTTAAAAACCTCCCAGACTTAAAAGAAGTCTATGTCAGGCTTCTGTCATTTGGTTTGCCTGTTGTTGTGCTCGGAGGAGGCTCAAATACGGTTTTTCCGGACGGAGTTCTCGATATATCCGTGCTCAAAATTTCTATTTTAGGTTTTGAAATAATCAAAGAAGATCACGATGGAGCTATTATTGCCGTCGGCGCCGGAGAAAACTGGGACAGCCTTGTAGAAAAGACGGTCGGCTTTGGTCTTTCCGGACTTGAGCCTCTTTCGGCGATACCTGGAAGTGTTGGCGGTACGCCTGTGCAAAATGTCGGTGCATACGGACAGGAGGTAAAAAATCTAATTGAAAAAGTTTTGGTTTTTGATGTATCTTCCGGCGAAATTATTTCAATATCAAATGAAGAATGTAAATTTACATATCGCGACAGCATGTTTAAACATGAAGGGAAAAATAAATACATTATCTGCTCTGTATTTTTTGTACTTTCAAAAAAGCCTCCGGTTATGCCGAATTATCCCGGAGTAAAAAAATATTTTGAAGAAATGGGCAAAATCTCGCCGACTTTAAAAGAGATTAGAAGAGCGATAATTTCAATAAGAAAAGAAAAACTTCCGGATCCATCAGAAATTCCATCCGCTGGTTCTTTTTTCAAAAACCCGATAGTCTCCGAAGATATATTAAAAAAATTAAAAATAAAATTTCCAGAAATTGTTTCTTTTCCGGCAGTGGAGGGGAAAGTGAAACTTTCTGCTGGTTGGCTGATAGATAGATGCGAATTGAAAGGTCTTAAAATAAACGGAGGTATTTCTGTTTACGAAAAAAATGCATTAGTCCTCATAAATAGCGGAAATGCGACATACGCCGACATATCTTCCGCCCGTGATTTTGTAATAGAAAAAGTCCGCCAAAAATTCGGAATTATTTTAGAAGCGGAGCCGGTTTTTGTGTAATTTTTGATTTTAATTTATTTTTGTTGTAATATGCAATTGTTATAGTTTTAGTACCAAAATTTGCACAGTATGGTGTAAATTATGCGCGGTTAGCTCAGTTGGTAGAGCGCGTCATTGACGTTGACGATGTCGGGGGTTCAAATCCCTCACCGCGCACATTTATATAAAAAAATAAAAACACCCTGTATCAGCAAGGTGTTTTTATTATAAGGAAAGTAATTTAATTACTTGCAGGAGTTGGAGTAACTACTCCGGTTGCAGTTGACGCAGCTGGCGCCAACTTGTTTTGTCCTGCCCAGTATTGGCCCATCATACTACCGCGTGACCAGCCACCATTATAAACTTTAATCATGCCTGACATTTGTCCGAGTTGTACGCCCATCCAAAATACAACAATTATGATGATTAGCATCATCAAAACTTTTTTCAAAAAACTATGGTGGTGCATACCGTGCCCTCCACAGCAATTTTTTTCACCATTTCCACATACTCCATTTTCACACATATTTTTATCTCCGCACATATATTTAAATAAAAATTAAATTAATAATAAACGACCATGTTGTTTTTATTATACAGCTGATTGAAAAATAGAACAATACTTTTAATGCGGAAGGAGAGGGATTTGAACCCTCGGTCCGGTTGCCCGAACTCTCGATTTCGAATCGAGCGCCTTCGACCTCTCAGCCATCCTTCCGTAAAAGATGCTATCATTTTTAAGTTAAAAATGAAAATATCTTAATTTATTAAAAGGTTGTTCTTGATTCAGCATAGGTTGACTTTATGCTTTAAATATGCTAATATATCGACAAATCGCCATTGGTATGTGTAGTTCAATAGGGATATTGAACCATATTAAATAGGCAAAATTTAAAAAAACAAAAATGAAAAATAAATTTAATATTGTTGTTTTCAGTCTTCCTGAAAACAATCAGCAGGTGCTGGATCTTGTCGGTGATGATAAATTTTTTAACATCATTTTTTTTAACCCCAACGCTTGTGAGGTTGTCACAAGCCAACTAAATGAGGCACATTTAATTGTGTTTAATTTAGTTGAAGCAAAAATCAGCAACTGGCCATGGAAGCAGGTGCTTGATTATACAAAAAACAAATTGATAACCCCCCGCTTTTTGTTGGTGGACGATGATGTCGATTTAAGAGAAATAAGGGAGTGGAAAGGGGACCAAAAACTGATCTCCGTATTCCCTCAGTATGAGAGGAAAGAGGATTTTAAGACTTTTCTTGAAACTCTTATTGCAAGGCTCCAATTATTTTTAGAGATGGAACAGCCAGGAAATTACTACGATTTTAATCCTAAGGTTCCAAAATATGGGCCAACTATGTAGTTGGCAAAAAAATTATTAAAATCTTCGCGAAGCAAAAAGTCTTCGTTGGAGATTTTTTGCTTTTTAGGTGAAAAATGGTAAGATGTTTTTGTTTCGGCCCTATCGTCTAACGGTTAGGACGTGGCCTTTTCAAGGCTAAAATCAGAGTTCGATTCTCTGTAGGGTCACCGATGCGTTCTTATATCAAAAACTTCACAACCCAGCTCCGCGAAGCGATGGCTATTGGCGAAAAAGCTAAGCTATCCGCTTATTCAAATTCCATCCAAAATGTTGTCATCATCGGCCTAGGCGGATCGGGAATCGGAGGCACTATTGTTTCCGAGATCGTCGCCCCTTTTGCAACAGCTCCTATTGCTGTAAATAAGGACTATTTTCTGCCAGCGTATGTAAATGAAAATACTCTCGTTATCGTTTCTTCATATTCCGGAAATACCGAGGAGACAGTGCAAGCGCTACAAATAGCTCTTGATAAAAAAGCAAAGATCGTATGCGTGACTTCTGGTGGAAAAGTTCTAGAGGTCGCAAAAGAAAAGGGGCTGGATTTTATTTTAATTCCCGGAGGCATGCCTCCGCGCGCGTGTCTCGGATATTCTCTGACTCAATTATTTTATATTTTAAATTTTTATAATATTATTTCAGACAGTTTTAAAAAAGATCTTGTAAATTCTATTAAGCTACTTGATCTTGAAAATGAATCCATACAAAATGAAGCAGAAAATATCGCAAAAAAACTTTTAAATAAAATCCCTGTTGTTTATGCATCTGCTGGCTCAGAGGGAATCTCAGTGCGCTTCAGGCAACAGCTGAATGAAAATGCAAAAGTGCTCGCATGGCACAATGTCATACCTGAAATGAATCACAACGAACTCGTCGGTTGGACGAAGCCGGAAGAAGGCCTTGCTGTCGTTATATTTCGAAGTGGGGCAGACTATGACCGCATCCGAAAGAGAATAGAAATAAATAAAAAAGTTATCGAGCAGTATGCGCCAGAAATAATAGAAATATATGCAAAAGGCGGTTCATCAATAGAGAGGATGTTTTACTATATTCATATAGGGGACTGGATCTCGGTTTTTTTGGCTGACCTGAAGGGGATAGATGCTATGGAAGTCAAGGTCATCGAGCATTTAAAATCATCTCTACAGTCTTTTTGATTATACGCTATCTTTTTCCTATATCTGTGGTATAGTCTCATTAAATACATGCCGGTGTGCATGCTTTTCATCCTTAAAATAAATTAAAAAATTAAATAAAATGAGACAGCTGAAAATCCAAAAAAACTCGATAACTGTCAGGGAGACTAAGTCTTTTGAACAATATCTGGCTGAAATCGCTCGGGAAAAAATGATTAGCCAAGAAGAAGAGGCTGGTCTTGCAAAAAAAATTCATCAGGGTGATGAAGAAGCACTTAAAAAGCTCGTGAAAGCAAATCTTCGTTTTGTTGTTTCAGTTGCCAAGCAATATCAAAATCAAGGATTAAGTCTTTCAGATTTAGTCAATGAAGGTAACTATGGTCTTATTTTAGCGGCTAAAAGATTTGATGAAACAAGAGGATTCAAATTTATTTCCTATGCCGTGTGGTGGATTCGGCAATCAATTCTTCTTGCATTAGCAGAACAATCGCGCATTGTGCGACTTCCTGCAAATCAGATAGGCTTATTGAATAAAATCAATAAAGCTTATTCTAGGCTGGAGCAGGAATATGAGAGAGAACCATCTCCTGACGAGATAGCTGAAGCTTTAGAAATTTCAGAAAAGGATGTGCGTAATCTTTATTCCTCATCTAAAAAAACTCTTTCATTTGACGCACCTTTTATTGAGGGGGAAGAAAATAATTTGCTTAACATTCTAGAGAATGTTAATTTTTCAAAACCAGATAGCTTATTAATGTCTGAATCCTTAAAAATAGAGGTTGAAAGATCGCTTGGAACACTTACGGAGCAGGAACAGGGTGTTCTTAGAATGTTTTTTGGTATCGGATATCCTAAAGGATTTTCTCTTAAGGAAATCGGAGACAAGTTTGGCATTTGCCGAGAAAGAGTTCGTCAAATTTATGTCAAAGCTATCCGTAGACTTCGACATAAGTCTCGTTCTAAACATTTGAAAAAATTTCTTGGATAATTTTTTATCCAAGAAAAAATCAAAGAATTACCCGTGAATAACGCGGGTAATTTTTTTTATTCCTCCTCTCGTGGTTTTTCAATAACTAAAGTTTCAATACTTGGCGATGCGCCAGAAATTCGTAGCACATCTTTATCTATTTTTTTGAGTTCCTTACCCGCTGCATTGTAATGATTTACTGTTGTCGAGAGAGCATTGCCGAGCTTGCTATAATAGTCTTCGTAGGCCTTGAGGTGCTTGCCCAGCTCGTCCACGCGCTTTATGATATCTTTTGCAGTTTCTTCGATCTTGAATGCCTTGAAGCCGTATAGGACCGACTGCAGGTATGCCATGAATGTCGTAGGAGAGACGATAATGACCTTTTTGTCATTATAAGCATAGTCAATTAAATTGCGGGTATTTACTTTTACAGCGCCGACTTCGTTGATAAGGAGGTCATAATAAATACCTTCAGCTGGAATGTACATAAACGCAAATGGAAGCGTGCCTTCTTCGGGGCGGATATATTTGGCGGTTTCGTCAATTCTTTTTTTTAAATCATTTTTAAATTCTTTTTCTAATTCTTCTTTTTGCCTATCATCAATTGCATTTGTAATACGACTATAATTATCTAATGAAAATTTTGCATCTATTGGTATGATGCCTTCCTTTGTCATAATAATTGCGTCTACGGTTTCCCCATTTTTAAAATTATGTTGCATTTCGTATTGCCCAGGCGCGAGGGTATTAGACAATATCAATTCAAGTGATGCTTCTCCCCAATTTCCGCGCTGTTTTTGATGCTTTAAAGTTTTTTCCAAACTGCCGAGTTGTTCTGCGATTGTCATAAATTGCCTTGTCGCTTCATTTGTTTTTGTTTGCTCGCGAGCGACGTCGACGAGGCTTTTATTCATTTGCTCGTTTATGTCCTTCAAAAGTTTTTGCGATTCGGAAAATTGCGTGCGAACGGAATCGCGCATGTCTTTTTGTGACTCGGTCATCTTGTGATCGAGAGAGCGAGTAAGCTCAGCGATTTGTTGCTGAAGAAGCATCATACCTTGATTTTCATTTTCGCCCGAGCTTTTTTTCTTGCCAAACAAAACCCAAGCAATGAAAACCCCGACAGCCAAACCAATAACAATAGTGAAAGTTGTTTGCATGATGCTATTTTAGCATAATTTCTTTTTTAAAACCTGAAATAATAAGATTGACGAACATGTATAAAATATGGTAATAAGAAGATCAATAAAGAACATTTACATAAACCCCGTAAGTCGAAAGACTGAATAAAACAAATAAAAAATGAAACTATTTAATTTCAAGCCCCGCATTAGGGTACACTACACCGTTTGTCCGAATTCCGTAATTTCGGAATTTAGTTCTAATGACTGCGATCTGTTTAAAATTGCAGGCGATGACAAGACACTTGAACAGAAGTTAACATGTGACAATGTTGAAAAAAGTGCCACAAATATGGTGGCTTTTTCCCGGTCCGATGAATCGTTGCATGCCTTCAATAATGAAAAGGCCACGGTTTTTCAAAAAAATGTTGCAGATCAAATGCTCAACAGTCTTCCTGCGATCAGAAAAGTGTATTTCAATAAATCTTTTCTAAGAATTGAAAAATTCATTGATAGCGAGGTGGCATGGCGTGAATTATTTCCGGTTATTGAAAGAATACTAACTAAAAATCTGCCTACAGATAATAAAGTATCTTTTAAAATGGCATAACTTGCACTATCTGATCCTGACCAACGAGGTCCAAAGAAAAAATGCGTGGAACATCCTGCGCATTTTTTTATTTTAACTTTTCCCATAAAACATTTTGATTACAAAATGTTTGGGCGACCTTATGGTTTAGCCAAATAATGCTTGAGCGTGTAGATCCAGTCCTCGTCAATTTGATCTCCCTCAAGTTTTTGAGTTAGGAGCCATTCGAGATATCCTCGGTCTGATTTTGCGACTTCCTCGATGAATTTTCCATTATGCTTGCCGAATTTGAAACTTTTGAAAAGGGAAGGGTGTGATGATATTTCTATCATTTTTTGCATTGAGCCTTCTGCGTCTACATTTTCATTTTCCATTACCTTTTTTTGAAGCCTTTCGAAAAGCTTTTCAAGGACGAGGACGTCGCCTAGTGCATCGTGCGCCTCAGCTTCTATCTCTATTTCAAGCAAATATCGCAAGTATTGCAGATTGTAGCGGTCTATTTTTTCTTCAGGGTCAAGGTGCCTGGCAAGACGGAGCGTGCAAATGAAATTTTTTGGTATTATATCTTCCTTTTTTATGATCATAAGATCAAAAGGAGCATTGTGCGCGACAACGACGGAATTTTTATCTTCAAAAAGTTTTTTTATTTTTTTAGAGTCGGGGCTATCTTTGAAGCTCGGCTTATCCGCGATCATTTTATTTGTGATGTGGTGTACAGCGGAAGCTTCCGGAGGGATTTTTATCACTGGCTTATACATTTCGGAAAAGGCTTCATCGCCCGTCTTGTATGCTATCTGGCACAAAGTGTCTTTTTCGGTATTGCCTGTTGTTTCAGTATCAAAAAAAATGATTTTTGTATTCATGTACATATAATAATATATTTGATATAATTATGCCATGTTTTTAAACCCGCTCCTTTCAGGAGAGGGTAGGGTGAGGTTCTTAATTCAAATCCACCTCACCTCAGTCCTCTCCTGAAAGGAGAGGAGGTAATACAAAATTTGAAATTATAAAATTAAAAATTCTACTTATGCTTCAAGAGCAAATCAAAAATAATATAAAAGAAGCGATGCTTGCAAGAGATTCTGTACGCCTTGAAGTAATGCGAGGTATATATTCAGCTTTCACAAATGACCTCGTCGCAAAAGGCAAAAAGCCTCAAGACGTGCTTTCCGATGAAGAAGCGCTCGCAGTCATAACCCGCCTTTCAAAACAGCGAAAGGATTCGATAGAGCAATTCAAAAAAGGAGGCAGGGAAGACCTTGTAGCCGAAGAAGAAGCACAGCTCAAGATTCTCGAAGTATTTTTGCCGAAACTTATGGAAAAAGAAGAGGTGCAAAAGATAGCCGAAGCAAAAAAAGCCGAGCTCGGTATATCTGATGCGACAAAAAAGGGAATGCTTATGTCTGCCCTCATGAAAGACCTCAAAGGCAAAGCGGACGGCATGGTTGTCAAAGAAGTTGTGGATAGTTTGTTTTAATCTTAACGAAGTCAAACCTCGGAAACACTTGAGGATTGACTTCAAAAAACATATGAAAATAATAATACATTGGTTAATTTTATCAGCAGCGGTATTTGCAGCCCCGTTTTTTATTTCAGGGATACAGCTAAATCCTATATATGTATGCATCATTGTCGGTGCATGTTTGACGATAATAAATATGACTGTAAAGCCGATAATAAATATAATCACTCTGCCGATAAATCTGATAACTCTTGGACTTTTTTCTCTTATTTTAAACGGACTGATATTCTGGTTCCTATCTTTTTTTATAAAAGGATTTCATGTCTCTTCTTTTGCCGCCGCTTTTTGGGGAGCTCTTTTGGTTTCTATTGTAAATTGGATTGCTGTAAAAATATTTAAATTAGATTAAAATGCCTACCATTAAAGTCATAACACATTTTGTGGAATTGCATCAAGTTTGGGCGTACGCATTGCTTTTTATTGGGGTTTTGTTGGAGGGGGAATTTACCTTATTGATTGCTGGCATATTGTCACACCTTGGAGCAATTAACATTTTTCCAGCGATTATTGTTTCTTTGTCCGGGTCTATGACAAAAAGTGTATCTGGATATTTTATAGGTCATATTTTACAGAAAAAATATAATCAAAATACCTTTTTTAAATATATGGAAAAAAAGGTTATATTTTTTCTTCCTCATTTTAAAAACAAACCTTTTTGGTCTATAGTAATTTCTAAATTTATAGTAGGAGTTAATAATTTTACCTTGATATTTTCCGGGTATTTAAAAGTAAAATTAAAGACTTATATAAAAGCTGAAGTTTTAGCGACTGCTATATGGTTTCCAGTAATGTTATTTTTAGGTTATTTTTTTAGCTATACAGCTTTTAATATTAGCAGAGAAATTAGAAAATTCACCCTTATAATACTTATATTTGTAATTGTTTTTATTTTATTTGAAAAATTTATTACTTTTCTGTACGAAATCTTTGAAGAGTATCATGACCGTGAAAAATCATAATAAATATGATTTTGTGCTAGAATAGAGTTTATGAACTATGAAGCTGTAAATCTGGGGTTTTTGGTAAGTTTTTTGGAGCTTTTTGAGGCTTCAGAAAAGCCCGTCATAACTGCGCATTTTTCTCCTGATGATGACTCTATTGCGTCCGTTCTTTCACTTTATGAAATACTCAGTGGTCTTTATCCTGATAAAAATACAAGAATAATATATACCGGAAGTGCCGGGGGTAGACATAAGATATTCAAAAATTACGAAAAAATAGAATTCGTGGAAGATATCGCTGATCATCTTTCTGGAGCCGACCTTCTGATCATGCTTGATGGTTCAAAATTTTTCAGATTTTCATACAAATCGGAAGCTCTTGCAAACGTACCAAAAACGATTTGCATAGATCATCATGCTTCGCCTGCGGACAATTTTACGCTTTCTCTTGTCGACAGTAAGGCGACTTCTGTTGCGGAAATTATTTATAAAACATTTGAAAGTAAATTTACTCTGACCCCCGACCTTGCAAAAATATTTTTGCTTGGAATACTTGGAGATACGGGAAATTTGAGTTTTATCCGACCTGATCAGACTGAGGTATTTCTTATTGTAAAAAAATTAGTAGATTCTGCCGTGGTCGGAATAGATGAATTTAAATCCACATACAGCACGATGTCAAAAAGAGTTTGTATCTTGATACAGGAGCTCATAAAAAATACAGACTATAAAGAAATCGCGGGTTGGCCTTCTGTGCAATATGCTTTTGTGGATAATGATTTTATAAAGTCCGGAAGTTTTTCAGATGAAGAAGTTAGTGCTTCCTCGCACATATACATGGCAAATTATTTGCGCACAGTAGAGGGATACGGCTGGGGCTTTGTGATCACTCCGCGGGAAAAAGGTGAATGCAGAATATCTGCAAGGTCCTTACCGAGCAGTGTAAACGTCCGTGTTCTTTTTGAGCGTGTAGGTCTTGGCGGAGGACACGATAGAGCATCCGGAGGTGCTTTTAAAAAGGAAGGGGAGGAGTTAATCTTTGCAAAAGACGCTTTGGCAAAAATGCTCGATTGGCTTTCAAAAAACCCCGAGATCAAATAACTTTAACTTTATAATTTTTAACATTAAGTTATGAATAAATAAAATATGGCATTCGTAGATGAAATAAATATATATGCAAAATCAGGCCGAGGAGGAGACGGTGTCGTGAGGTGGCGTCATGAAAAATTTATTGACCGTGGTGGTCCTGCTGGAGGAGATGGAGGCCGAGGAGGAGATATTTATGCTGTCGCAGTGCGGGATGTTCAGCTTTTATCAAAATACAAAGCTAAAAAAGAATTTCATGCGAAAAATGGCGAAACCGGAGGAGGGCGGAGTCTTCATGGCGCAAATGGTGCGGAGCTCGATATAGAATTTCCAATCGGCTCGATTGTCACAAATCTTGATACAGATAAAAAATATTTTTTAAATGAAGAAGGAGAGCGAGTGCTTCTTCTTAAGGGCGGAGGTGGAGGAAAAGGAAATGAGCACTTTAAAAGCTCAACCAATACGACACCAAAACAATTTACGCAGGGTAAAAACGGTGAAGAAGGAAATTTTCATATTGAGCTTGAGCTTTTTGCGGATGTCGGACTTGTTGGTTTGCCGAATGCGGGAAAATCTTCGCTCCTTAATTCGGTTACAAATGCCGGCGCAAAAGTCGGAGATTATGCTTTTACGACACTTGATCCGAACCTTGGAGAATTTTATGGATACATCATAGCCGATATCCCGGG
>Ga0209541_10005106_pt1 | contig 22974 bp, 24 predicted proteins | sample RifCSPlowO2_01_FD_184027 | JGI IMG/M metagenome (GOLD analysis project Ga0209541, IMG submission 184027) | Groundwater microbial communities from Rifle, Colorado - Rifle CSP2_plank lowO2_0.1 (SPAdes) (version 2) | ecosystem: Environmental > Aquatic > Deep subsurface > Groundwater | place...
ATATATCCGTCTTACTCATTTTTCAAACAATCTACATATATTATTATATATATATCTTTTTAATCTAAAATATAATTATTCTAAATATTTTTTAAATAATTCTATATCTTTTTCACATGCCATATCTTCAATAAATCCTAATGCAGTTATTATAACGTCCGAATCATGGAACACTCTATTAATTATTTTAACACGCAAATAATCACCAATATTAATTTTTAATTTATCTGTTTTACCTAGATAATATATATTATTATTATAATCATGATCAAATTTTTTAGATATATCGTCCTGTGACACATATATTTTAATAGGTCCTGCAGTTAATGTAATTAATGTTCTAACTATACTACTTATTTTACACACAATTATAGTATCAATATTAGGAGAAATAATAGATGCTGCAAATACGACATTAATTTTTGCAGAGGAAGTATTATTTTCTGGCTCAATTTCACCGTTCGAATATTTAGTGATTTCAATAATTTTGTTGATATAACCATAATTTCTATAACATTTATTTTCTATTTTATTTTTTAAATTGTTTTTAATATTGCTATATAAACTATTTGTCATTTGTGAAGGATGTATATATACAATCGCCGTAAGTTCCTTATTAAATATTGGTATTACAGACATATATATTATACTCTTAAATTATATTTATACTAGAATCTAATTTTATCAGTTTTTTCTATTAATTAATGTATACATTATATTATATAATGGCTGATGATTTTGCAATACCTAGTTGTATAAGTAAATGTTATAAAGCAGGTTCTGTTTATTTTCATCCAATATATTTGATATATCTTAAAGAAAATTTCGATAGTTGTGCTATCAATGTCGGTAATACAAATGAATATAACTTGTCATGTACGACTGCTAAAGAAGATGTAGATATAATAGAACATCAAGTATATCCAGATATATCAATTTCAGATGAAAATTTTTTGTATATATATTATTTTATTCGTAATATAAATAGCGGATTTAAATGGCTAATCGAAAATTGGAGTGAACCAAACTATACTAAAACGCGAATATTTAATTGTTTATGGCGAATATATAATAGAGGCGATTTTATTATATATAACTCTACGACAGAAGCAGTTATATTATTTTTAAAAAATATATGGTTTGATGATATATATACAAATATAGCACCATATATACACATTAAAAAAGACATCGTCGAGTTAGGAGATAAGACAGAAAGTTTCGAATTTAACGATTTAAAGAAGAAATTTATATTGTCTCAATTTATTAATTCTGATTATGTAAATAAATTTATGACTAAATATTATAAACAAATATATGAATCAACTAATAATGCTGAACAATTTAAACAACTATTTATAGATAGTATAATATCGAAATCTAGAAAATTAAAACACAAATCTAAAAAACATTAATAAATATACATATACATATTTATTATGACGTTAATTGATGAATATTTGGAATATCAAAATAAATATAACAAAAAGTTTAACAATAAAGCAGTTGTATTTATGCAAGTAGGTGGATTTTTCGAAATGTATTCAACTAAAACAAAAGGACGAAATTTAGAAGAGCTGGGAGATATATTAAATTTAAAATATACAAAGAAAAATAATAGTATTGATGACGTTAGCACAAAAAATCCATATATGGTTGGATTTCCAATCGCCGCAGTACATAAATATATTAAAATGCTAATGGATGAAGGCTATACAGTAGTTTTGATAGAACAAACAACTTCACCTCCAAATCCTAAACGTGAAATAACTAATATTTATTCAGCTGGAACATATATAAACGATGTTGCATATCCAGAAGCAAACAATCTAGTTTGTGTATATCTTGAAGAAGAAAAACAACTAGATGGAAATAGTATTGTATGTACAGGATTATCTGTCGTTGATTTATCAACAGGTTCTATTAATATTCATGAAGCATATTCTACTAAACAGGAACGTTCGATGGCTCTAGATGAAACATCTAGATTTATTAATAGTTATTATCCTAAAGAAATATTAATTTATAATACTACATCACAAAACAAAGAAGAACTTATCAGTTATTTTGAAATAGAAAATAAAATATATACATATCAAACAGAAGTTGATAAAAAATATACAACTGTTAAATATCAATCAGAAATCTTTAAACGATCGTTTAACAACAATATACAACATCCATTTGATTATCTCGAAATAACTAAAAATATATATTTACGTGTATCATTAGCTTTGTTGTTAAATTATGCTTATAAACATAATGAAAATATCATATCAAAATTGTATAAACCAGAATGGTTTTCGTCTAATAACTTAATATTAGGAAACAACGCAATCAACCAACTAAATTTAATCGATAACAATGATCATGTATTAAAGCGAAAATTTAAATCTCTCTTTGACGTTGTAAATCATACTTCTACAGCAATGGGGAGAAGAACATTAAAACAATCTCTATTATCCCCATTATTAGATGTTCAAAAGTTATCTTTAATGTATAATAAAATAGATACGTTTTTAAAAAAAGATAGATATCTTAAATATGAAACACATCTTAAATCGATATTAGATTTAGAGAGATTTAATCGTAAAATTAATTTAAACATTATTCATCCATACGAATTACATTCTTATATAGAAAGCTATAAGTCCGTTTTGGTATTATTTAAACTAATTATTAAAGACAACGTTAATATTGGTGTATTAGAACAACATATTAAAGATATAAACAAGTTTTTAAAATATATCGAATGTTTTAATTTACTAATATTAAGAAAATATACAATAACTGATATCAAAGAAAATATTTTTATAAAAGGCTCTTATAAAGATCTAGACGAAATCGACAACAATATTAACAACGGAGAAGAAACAATTGAAAAATTAAAAAATGAACTAACAAAAATTTATATGTGTATGAACGAAAAGCATATACTTAAAAATAAACCAGTTTTTCTAAGCATAAAACATAACTCTGTAGACGGATATTATATACAAGTATCTAAATCCAAATGTGGAACAATTAAAAATTATAAGAAAGCAATAACAATCGATGGAAAAGAGTTATATACAAAGGATTTGATATATAAAGAAATGAAAAGTGTTGTTAAAATTACATGGAGAGAACATAAACAATTATCGGATGATATGGCTGTATTAAAAGACAAATTAGCTATTTTAGCTAACAAATATTATTTAGATAAAATTAAAGATATGCAAACTAAATTTAATTCAATCTTTAATAATATTATTGTGTTAGTGTCTCAAATAGATGTTATTAAATCACATGCCAAAACGGCTAAGTTATATCACTATACTAAACCTAAAATTAAACAATCAGATCATGGATATTTAAAAGCTATACAATTAAGACATCCTATTATAGAGCGTATTATCGACGTCGAATATATCCCTCATGACATCGATTTAGGAAACGAAACTAAAGGCTTGTTAATATACGGATTAAACTGCTCTGGAAAATCTAGTTTAATGAAAGCTATCGGAACAAGCATAGTTCTAGCTCAAGCAGGCTCATTTGTTCCAGCCTCTAGCTTTGAGTTTTCGCCATATAAAATGCTGTTTGCTAGAATTACTGGAAATGATAATATTTTTAAAGGTTTGTCGTCATTTGCCCTTGAAATGACAGAATTAAGAACTATATTTCAACGAGCAGATCAAAATACACTAATTATTGGTGATGAAGTAAGTAGAGGAACAGAACCAATATCAGGAACAGCTATAGTTGCATCGTCTATCATTAAACTATCAGATGTTTCAGCGTCTTATATATTCGCATCACATTTACATCAAATTGCTAAATTAGATAAAATTAAAAATATAAATAGTTTAAAAATCAAGCATTTAACAGTCGAATACAATAGCAAAAAAGATATTTTAATATATGATCGATTGTTAAAAGACGGAATCGGAGAAGAAATTTACGGCTTAACAGTTGCTAAATATATATTACAAAATAAAGAGTTTATTACGTTAGCTCATGAAATTAAAAACGATATTTTAGGAACAAAATCAGAACTTATATCAGATAAAACATCAACTTATAATAAAGGAGTATATGTATATGAATGTGCAATATGTGGAGATAAGTCAAGCAAAAAAAATATATTGGATACGCACCATATCAATCATCAAAAAAATTGTAAAAAAGGATTTGTTAAAAGTAAAATACATATTCCTATTAATAGTCCAAGTAATCTTGTATCATTATGTAAAAAATGTCATATAGCTCATCATGAAAATAAACTAGAAATATCAGGATATGTAATGACATCTGATGGCAAACAATTGATTTATAAGAAATTATAAGTTATAAAAAATTGATGATATAAATTTATTAATTCATATTATTAAGGATTGTTAAAATACATAATGTCTTCTACAAATGATGAAATACGCTTTCATTATAGTCTTGTATGCCACGGATGTATAGCTGGAACTATGACTCACCATAACTGTGGACTACGCTGTCATGAATGTAATAAATATATTCAAAACGAAGATAACGCGGTTAGTGTATTGACTCATTATATATTCGATCCATATTCTCTGCGTCGCATCTATGTGTGTAGCGATTGTTTTATTAAGATTCCCAATAATACAATTCTAGAAATTGTAAGAAAATAATATTAAAATTTTATTAAATTTAATAATTTATATTATTTATCTTTATAAATAGATAAATAATAAAGATAAGTTAAAATTATATGTCGCTAAAATCTAATAATTACAATATAATATTATAGTGTAAATTATTATATTAAGTGTTTAAACTACTTTTAATGTTACTTCTTCGAGTAACTTTATCATTATATCTCGCACTATTTCTAAATCAAATGAAAAACTAGATTTGTTATAGTTATCTTGCAGTGATTCTTGTAAATGTTCTATAGAGATTTGTGCACAACAAAGCCGAGTGTTAATATAGGCTTTTACATCATCATCATTCTCATCCTCATAAATATTGTTTAAATTGGTAGATTTACACACTTCATTCACTGCTTTTATTAGTTCTATTTGGCGTCTAGTGTATTGGTTATAGTGCTTAGCTTTAATAACACGACAAACCATTAATTAGATAATACAATATTACATATATTAACTTATGACTTTTAATTTCATGTTTTTTTATATCATTTAATAAATAATAAAAACCAATAATTAGAATATATAATATTAAAGTATGAGGGTTTTCACTATAAATTCGAAAAGTTGAATAAAATGATATTATGTTAATTTTTCGTTTGTTATTTTATGTGTAATTATATCATAACTTTAACAATTTTTTTCAAATAACTATCATCAATAACGACGAACCGTAAAAGCATCAATTATATCGTTGTAAAAATTAGTTTTCTCTTTCTTTGTGCTGAATACAACTAGGATACTTTTAAAATTAGCTATAATTGGTTTACCTTTAAATTCATAATAATAGTTGTATGGATAAAGAATATATATAAATACTAAATTATTGCTATTAAGCATATCTTTAAAGAACTGTGCATCATCCCAGTAAGGTAATATCGAATATATAGTCAACTGTTTATTATGTTCTCTGGCTTTGATAAATATTGAGTTTATTTTAGTTATCATATTATTCATTACATCATAAACAAACGGCGGGTTTGCTGACCACACACCTTCATATTGTTCCAAATCAAAGAAATTTCCTATGCTTCCAAATATACCGTCTACATCTGGAAACAACGAACAAAATTTGGCTTCTGGTTTATTAATTAATTTACTATTTAACGGTGACGCAAAACCTTCTAATCTCATTCCATATTTGTTATACCATACATCATATATATTACGTGGTATGCTCCATGTTTGCCCTCGTTCTAAAACTGTGTTATATCTAAGTCTCATTAATAATATATTGTTGGTAGATATTCCTAATAATTCCCATTTATTATATATATCGCTGTTTATGTCTTCACTAAATTCTTTATATTTTAATTCATAGCTATTTTTTTTATTTTTGATTTTAATCGTATTATCTTCATAACTAACTTGTTTTTCTAGCAAAAATTCTTTTATTAAATCCAAGACTGATTGTACATATTCCTTTGCATCTTCATATGAAGCAATATTTTTCTCTACGATTTCATTAATCATTTTTTTATTAAAATCATCATCGATTGATACATCATAATATATCGTACTCCATTCGTGTGGTTTACGATTATTTATCATTTGAATAAACCATCTTTCTACTATATTCGCTGCTTCATATTTAAGTTTTTTCTCTTTGTTAGTTTCGTTTAATTTGATTTGTTTGTTGCATAATTTATATATACCATTTAAAATAAGTTTTGACAATATATATTGTTGATATTCAATTTCAATATTCATTTACACCTAATTAATATATCTAGATATATTAATTTAATATTATATCTAGAATATTTATAGATTACCTCGTATCGGTTGCTTTTATATATACATACACAATTCCGTCTTTAGATAATCTTAATTTATGTTTTACTTTAAAATTAATAGATATTCTATTTAACATAATTACGATTGAACTAATATAATTTGTAGTATCTTCATCCATCGAATCATATTTATCTAATGTATTTTCAAACATAAGTTCGTTATTATTTATTTTCATTTCACAATTACAAAGATCCTTATTGAGAACGCGACAAGATGTATTTTTATGTTCTGTCCATATCATATCTTCTAAATGTTCTCCTCCAGCACGATGTTGATATCTAGATAATATTTTTATTGTTTCTTTGCGGAATTCAGTTAGAGACATTATTTTTGGAATTGGATTATAGTGATCTAACTCATAACGAAGTAAAATTCTATTTATTTGTTGAGGAGATAAAATTTTGTTCAATACGTGGCATTTTTCTGTGTCCAACATTTTTTGTAATGTCGTGTGAATATATTCAGCATAATGTTGATCATATAATTTCTGTCGTTCATCGTGTATTTTTTTAAGTGATATTTCAAAACTATCTTTATCTTCAGTAATGTTATTATTATTTATTTTATACAAATTATCAAACCAATGTAATCTATTATAAATTTTCATATTATATGCAATATGTATTGGTTTTTTTAATTTGTAATTGTTATAAATATTATATGTATCCATATATAATAACTATAATATTATTATTATTTCATACTATTATCAATTTCAATTATTTTGTCCTTTAATTCTTTTATTTTATCAACAGTCCAATCACAATCATCTTCTTCATAAAACTGTAATTCAGCTTTAAACTTATCTAACAATAATTTCTTTCTAAGTATCTGTAATTGATGTTTCGCATCCATGTATATTAATACATATTACTATGTTAATTGCAATATGATTTATATTCAATTTTATCTATATTATCCTAATATTTATATAGGGTTGTGGTGGTTCAACGTTTACACTAGTATCTCCTATTTTAGCTTCATGTTTTCCGCAAATTTCTCTACATACGGGACATTTATGGTTATAGTTTTCCAAATATTCTTTAATACATTCTTCATGAAAAAAATGTTTACACGGAATAATAATTGCTTCTTTCTCTATGTCCTCTAAACAAATAGAACATGTCGATGTAAATTCTTCATTTGGTTTATCTTTTAAATAATCTTCTTTTAATTGTTTTATATCAACTGGTTTTAATTTTTGTAATTCGTCAGTTGCTAATACAAGAGGTACGCTATCCAGAACTGGTGCTGGTTGAATAAAGTCAAATGCTATATTATTGTTATTAATCGGATATGCAGTTCTCAATAGTTGAAGTAAATTGTTAAAAGTATCCGTATATACGTGTTCCGTCATCGCTAACTCTTCTTCACGTGTATTTGCGATATTAATTATATTCCCTAAATCAATATTCATAATATTACTTATATTTATTAGAGATGAAAAATGCGTATTATTATTGTTTCCCTCATTATTTACATTATTATGTTCTGGATTGTTTAATTCATCAAAACGTTCAGTCATCATTCTTCTCATATCATCTAATGAATATCTATATGCATTTTCTAATGTAATTGGATAGCCTAGTTCCTGGAGCTGACTGATCAAAGCGAATTCTTCTGTTTCGTTCATATCTATACAATATAATTATAATAATAGTTTATAATTTAAATATTCAATTTTTTTATATTATGATTTAATATATATGATATATTTTACTCATTTGGTATATATCTTTATAATAATCTCTTTGGTTATATATATATTACATTACTTTACTAAAAGTAATAAATTCGAACAAACTCAAATATTTAACGTTCCACATGTAAACGATAAATATCAAGATATTAATGATTTTCTATACTCAATACAGGAATTTTATTATGTTAACCCACAGGCATTTGAAGAAATGTTAGATAGTATTAACACAATTATGCAAATCAAAAATAAATTTGATATAACTATAAAAAATTGTACTAAATATTATATAATTGCACATAATTCGAAACGCAATTGCATAAATTCCCTACACTCTATAATATATAACTTGTCAGCTAATCGTAGTATAACTTATAAATTATCTAATTCATTAAAAGTACTTGAACAAATATTAAATAAATATTTATATGAAATGTTAGATATTTGCAAACATAATATTAAAGTCGATGTAAATTTAACGCCTATATATCTAAAACAACAACCATACAATACTTTTGAAGATTCAATATATGAATTATATTAATTTAATGTAGGTGATATAAAATATATAATTTATTAAATAATTATATATATGAACAATTTTGAATTAATAAGCTTAGATAATGTAAATGTATATGAATTTTATCAAATTTGTAATATTTTATACGGATCCAAACATACAGTTAGAAAAATCATTTATTGTCCTTACAATAAATATCGTTCTTTAAAAACATATCGTTTAACTCCAAATCAATTAATTTCATTATCAGAATCAAAAAGCAAATTAAATTTTCGACATTATGATTGTAAATATTTAAAGGATATACCTATTGTCGATATCGAAGATATAATACCAAATATAATCGCTATATAAATAGTTGACATTTATTATTCTTTTATTATGTCTCTTATTGATTTATCAACAGCGGTTGTTACTGTTTTATTTAATGTGTCGTTTAGTGATGTATCGATAGATGAGTCTATCTTACATTTAGATAAAATAACCGCGATCAAATAATTGATAAATAATGCAAGTAATATTAAAAAGATACCAATATAAAATAATCGATCTTTTACTGTTATTATTTCTGCAAATGATTTGTTAGATTTAAAATCATAATACATTGATTTTATGTTTTCTCCAAAATACATAACGTGATCTAATAATGAAAAACATTTATGCTCGTTATTAACATTTTCATAATTTTCTTTATATCGTGGTCGTTCCGCTAATGCTTTTAATCTTTGTTGTTCGGCGTATTTATCAAAATTTTTATTAAAATGTTTAACGTCAAATTGATGATCTAAATTAAAATTAAGTCCTCCCCCAGAACTCATTATTATAGAGTTGTTTAATTTACATTCATAGTTATTTTTAAACAATTTCATTATATATAATATATATAATATTTGTTTTAAAAATTATTTAAAATTAATTATTATTAATGATAAACATATCGGTAAATATTATGTTAATTTATATCCAAACTCTAAATATTCTATTGACGATATTTTAGATGATATTTTATATGTACTTAAAACTGGAATTGCATGGAGAGATTTAAAGTCCATTGTTAATTGGCAATCTGTTTATTTTCATTTTAAAAGATTTGTTACAAATAATATTTTTAAAAAATTATATATCGAATTGCGTAATACATATTTTGCAAACAATAAAACTAATATTAAAATAATTGATTCTACCTTTATTATGAATAAATATGGAAAAAATATAAAAGCTATAAATAAATATTTTAAAAATAAAAATTGTAATAAAATATCTATACTTACCGACATTAAAGGAATTCCTTTATCTATACTTTTTAATTCTGGTAATGTTCATGATATTTCATTTGTTAAAAAACATATTAATGATGTATATTATATAAATAATTAACATTATTTTAGCTGATAAGGCTTATGAATCTAGTAAATTACGTAATTCACTTTATAAATTTAATTATTTAATGATGATACAAAATAAACATAATTCTACAAATAAATATTATTTTAATAAACAATTTTATAAAAATAGGATTTATGTTGAGCATACTTTTCAAAAATTAAAATTATTTAGAAGAATATTTATAAGATATGATTCATTATTAATAACTTATATAGCTTTTACTTATTTAGCTATTTCACAAATACTTTTTAAATCACTTTAATCTATTTCTATTTAAAAATATATATCTATAATATAATATATTATAAATGAAACAAAAAGAATTAAGAAAGGCAATTAAATGTAAATTTAAAACAATAATAAAAGATGATAATGTTTATAATAAATTATTACAAATTATTAATAAAAGTAATAATGTTAAATTTGTTTGTAGTAATATGATTAATGCATATATTTTATATAAATTTAACAATAATTTGCAAATACCAAACATCAATTATAATTTTTTTAGAATGGCTTTTAAAGCAATATCTAAAACATCTGTAGGTCCTAAACCAAAAAATAATAATAAAATTATATATGATGATATATGTATTTTTTTAAAAACAGAAGGTTTTAAATTATTTACATATAAACAAAATTGTGATATAAATAATTATAAATTAAATTCAACTAATTTATCTTATATATTTAATTCATATTGTATTGAAATGGAAACTAATTTTATAAATAATATTACTCAAAATTTTTTTAAATATGTTCATCAGTATGTAAATGAAACATTTATTAAAAGAACTATTAAAAAACTAACTCATAATGAATTTAAAAAACTTTCAGTAGAACAACAAGAAGATTATAAAAATAAATTAAATATTGATAGCAACAATATAAAATTATTAAGATCCGAATTGATGAAAATTAAAAATGATTTATGTAACAATATTGAAGAAAAAGATTATACTTCAGATAAAAAGTATCATATATGGATAAATAAACAAAAAAATAAAATTTTACCACCATTGATAAATAAAACATTAAATTATGAACAAGATATTAAAATTAATTATCAACAATATTTAAAATACATGTTAATAATGAATAAAGAATTAGAATCTAAAAATTATAAATTATTTAAAGCAATCCCGAGTAGAACACGTATTATTGACCAATATATTACCATTGATACAAGTACATTAAAAGATATATTTAGTGAAGTAAATACAAATAAAACAAATGTAGAAATATGGGATAAATATTTTGATATTAGTTTTAAAAAATATAAGATAAAAGGATATTCTTTTAACGATATGATTCAAACTAATGGTTTTGCGGTTTCAATTATATTTATAAAAAATAGTGAAATTATAAAAAAACAAACTAAAATTAAAGCCATGCACGATGCTAGTTTAAAAACGAAACTGGATATAAAAAATTTATCAATTGAAGAAAGGAATATATATATGGAACAAAAAAAAAATAAAATATTACAAAATAAAATAAATCAGCAAATAAATCAAAAAAATATTAAAGATAAATTTAAAAATTTATCTAAAGAAGAGCAAGATAAAATCAGGTTGAAAATTAAAAATAATAAAAATAAATTTGAATATATAGAGGATCTGATTAAAAATAAAACAAATAAGGATAATATGTTAAAAGAATTACAAGAAAATAATATTAAAGTAATAGATCCTGGTATGAGATCACCAATGACTATTTTAGGTCATGGAACACAATTAATAAATGGTAAATCTATAATTGGTAAAATAAGAAATAATTGTAAAAAGAAACATATCTTATTTAGTTACACATCAGGCAATAGAATAACAGAAATAAAGAGAATCAAATATATTAAACTACTAAATAATAAAAAGAAAAATATACAATACAAAAATAAATCAATAGATAAAATAGAAGCTAAATTAAGTAAATATTCTTCAAAAACAACAAATTATGATAAATTTATAAAATATGCAAGAAAAAAGATACGATATAGATTACAATTAAATAAAATAAATTGTTATAATGAATATGTAAAAAAATTAAAATGGTTTAGTTATATAAATAAAAAACGACATGAAGATAATTTATTAAATAAAATAGAAAAAATATATGGTAAAAATGCGAAATTTATAATAGGTGATTGGAGTCAACAATCAAAAATAAAAAGACTAGGAATGCCTAATATGGGAATAAAAAAATTATTATTAAAAAAATTTAAATGTTATTTAATAGATGAATATAATACATCTAAATTAAATTATAAAACTGAAAAAGAGCAAGAAAATTTAATTATAAAAAATAAATATGAAAAAGATTGTAAAATAGTAGAAAAATCTCAAAAATTACATTCTGTCTTTACATTTACAATGGGAAATAAAGGCAAAGGATGTATAAACCGAGATTATAATGCAACATTAAACTTATATAAAATAGTTTCTAGTTTATTAAAAACTGGAAAACGTCCTAATAAATTTATTAGGAACAAAAACCATCACCCGAAAGGGGTAAAGGTGGTTAGAGAACCTTAATTTTAATTAAGGAGTCTTGCATATAGGGGATAAACAAAGTAAATTTGCAAAGTAAATCTACAAAGTAAATCTACAAAGTAAATCTACAAAGTAAATTAATAATGTAAATTAACAAAGTACATTAAATACTTAAACAACCCTATATATTTAAACAAATGCATATATTTTAGTATATTGATATATTATGGAAAATATAAAAAATTTTGATAATATGGGATTAGATATACATATATTAAAAGGAATATATGGATATGGGTTTGAGAAACCTTCTGAAATTCAATATAAAGCGATACCCGAAATATGTAATGGTAGAGATGTTATTGCACAGGCACAATCAGGAACTGGTAAAACGGGAGCATTTGTAATTAGTTCATTACAACGTATAAATAAAAATCTTAAAAAACCTCAAATATTAACAGTTGTACCAACGCATGAATTAGCACTTCAAATACACGATGTATATAAGTCTCTTGGTTCGTATACCAACTATGTATCAACAACAGTAATTGGAGGAACTGATATTCGTCAAACGGTAGAACAATTAAAAAATACACAAATTATTGTCGGAACACCTGGGCGTATAAATGATTTAATTTGTAAGAGGATTGTTAAAACCGATGATATATCAATGTTTATAATGGATGAAGCAGATGAAATGTTATCATCTAGCTTTAAGGAACAAATTAAAAAGATATTTAGTTATATACCACAGAATGCACAAGTTTGTATGTTTTCAGCAACTATGCCATCTGCTATAATTGAGTTAACTTCAATGTTTATGAAAGACCCAATAAAAATTTTAATAAAAAACGAAATGTTAACATTAGATGGAATTAAACAATATTATATACAAATGGATAAAGAGGAATGGAAATTTGAAACGTTTTGTGATATATATGCATCGATTACGATAGGACAATCTATTGTATACGTTAATACTAAAAAACGAGCAATGTGGTTGGCAAATAGATTAAATGAACAGAAATTTACAGTTGCATTAATACACAGTGAGTTAAATAGTGTAATGCGTAATAAAATAATGAGTTCGTTTAGAAAAGGTGAAAGTAGAATATTAATTTCGACGAATTTGTTAGCTCGTGGTATAGATGTGCAACAAGTTTCTGTTGTAGTGAATTACGATATTCCACGAGATCGAGAAAGTTATATACATCGAATAGGTAGGAGTGGAAGATATGGTCGTAAAGGTGTTGCGATTAATTTTGTTGTTGGCGAAGATATCAACAGTATAAAAGCAATAGAAGAATATTATGCGACGAATATAGAAGAACTACCAGAAGATATAGAGCAAATTATAATGAGTTAAAAAATAAAGTTCATTTATATATATAAATGAACATTAAACCGTTCGTAATTGAAAATGGAGGAAATACAAATTATATATCATCTGTATTGTTTGCTTTATTTTGTAATCGATCTAATATAAACTTGCTAGACAAACAATTATCAATAGAAGTAATGATATTACAAGAAGCAATAAAACATAATTTAATTAACAAATATATAACATATAAAAGTATAACAAGTCGCAATATAAATAATATAAGATATATTTCTTTAAAAAATGGATGGAAAAGTGATAAAGATATATTAGATACACATAATCCATTAGAATATTATTATTTTATTATATCTAAATTAAATGAACTGATTACTGTTAATTTTCCAAATAAAACTACTAAACATATGCCATATAAAATGTTCAATATATCTCATGATACCGATATAAAAACATTATTTAAAAATTGGATACAGACCAATAATATATCGTTTAAATTAAACAATACGATTAATATATATATTCATCCACCAACACTGTTTAGTATTCATTTAAATCGTTCAAGTAAAGATATAAAAGTCGATATAAAAAAACGAATAAAACATGATAATTATTTATGGAAATTTTATTCGTTAATTGGTTACAAAAATAACCATTATTATGTAGTATACAAATATTATTCTAAATGGTATATGATTGATGATACTTATATACCTAGCGTAATAAATATAAATATATCAGATACGGAAATCCAAGAATGTTTATTAAAAGAAGCGATTTTAGTTTTATACAAGATGGATATGTAAAAATTGAAATAACAATAATATGAATAATATTATTTATATTGTTACGATGGAAGATTTAAAAAAGAAACGATGTATGAAAGTAATTATAAAAAATAAGAAATATCGTAGGTGTTCTCGTAAAACTATTAAAATTTATTGTAAACAACACGCTAATAATAAATATTGTTTGTTTCATGATACAGAAGTTGATTGTATAGGTGTAGATGTTTCACATGGATTATGTTGTTTTTGTATGAAACCGTGCAATCCGTGTTCTCAAGCACATTCACGGTGTGTAATAATTGAAACTTGGAGATAAAAATAGCATATTTCTTAAGAAATATGTTATTAAATTATATTTATAAATATTTTATCGATTGTTTTAAAGCAAATAACAACGTGAACATTTACATTACTATATAGTGTATATGAATATTCAATGTCATCTAATTTATAATATAAACAATTATCTTTAATATTTGGGGTTGTTAATTTGGATATATTTGATAGTTGAACTCGACATACCAAATCTAAATCTTTTATATATAATTTAATCGTCGTTTCTTTTAATTTAATTATATATGCACTGTATATTCCATCTGTTTTATCTAATTTGTATAAAGTTTTAATATAATTATATTCATTATGTGCTTTTTTATATTTGTTCGACATATTATTAATATAAGTTATATCTATATCGGATAATTCGGCTTCTCCAAACATTAAACGATGTGTTAATATATCGACGTATCTACGCATTGGTGATGTCATATGTGTGTAATATTTACAATTGAGGTTGTTTACATTAAGAAATATATTATTGTGTATGGCGGGCTCTAAACAATATGTTGCCCGATTATATTTAAATTGTTTTAATTCCTTGGGGACATTTGGTTTAATATCACATGTTCTCATTAACGGTTTATTATTTTTGTATAATTCGTTTGCAAAAATAACATTTGCTAATAACATATATACTTCAATTATTTTATGGGTGTCTTCGACGTAGTCATTTATTAAATATTGTGCAATTTGTTGTAAACGTAATAACATGACATGTTGATGTTCTAATAAATTATCAGCATACTCATAGTTATAATTATTATCGATTAGAACTGGCTGCCGATCAATATAATAATTAACTATTTTAAATTGATCATTAAATACTACGATTATATTAACACAATTTTTAATATTATGCTCCTTTAATGTTAACACATTGACACATTTTAATGGTAACATATGAATTTGTTCGTCCGTGTATAAACTTTCGACCCGTTGTTTTGCAATAATATCAATTTCATCATTTGGCTTTATATACTTGCTAACGTCAGTTATATGTATTCCAACATGATATAGATTATCACAAAAATTATATGACAATGCATCATCCATATCGTAACAATTTTGAGGATCTATTGTTATCGCCCGATATTTAAAATTAGAAAGTATTGGATAATCGAGCGTAAGTTTAGTATTATTAATATGCCAAAAGTTATATTTATATTTAATAGATGTGATTTCAGCCATGATATCACCGACATCACCTATATATAAAATAAGATCTCCATTTGGATAATCACCATCCCAACCAGTATAATTAAATATAATATATTTATCCGTTTTATCTGTCGAACTAGTTCCTACTAGAAATGGGGGATATGTGTTATCTAATGGATAACATAACATCTTACGTCCTTTATTTGTTCGTCTCATTATTGTTTTATATGATAATTTAAGTATACCTGCTAATTTACGTTTAGTTATTGTTATATGACCATTGGAATTAATTAAATCACCAAATAAAGCTTTCTCATCATTACGTTGTGATGTTGTCTCGTCGTCGCAATCGCTCCTCCTCGATAAGGAACGCTTTGCTCCACTTGTCATTTCAATATATTTATATATATAAATATATTAATTATTTATCACTTTTTTGTTAGTTTGTCTAAGGCTTCTTGATACCCAATCATTTTTCCAGTCATATAGCCAGTTGCATATGCTTTTTCTATTGACATATCATCATGTTGAGGTTTATAAGATGAAATATTAAGATTTCCAATAACTGTAGAAAGTTCTTTTATTTTAACTAGGTTAACAAAACTATATTTGTTAGTTAAAGATACAATTGCATTTGATTTATTATATTGCATTTTTTTTGATATGTTTAATACCTTTGCACTTTTATCATACATACCAATTATTTTCTCGATGTCCTCACTCGAAGCATTAATATTTATATTTTTAATATAAATTCTATAAATATGTCTTTTATCTTCAAATTTTTCTAGTTTTAACAATCTGTCGTTGATAGATATTATATTATTTAACACATCTAACATATTCTGCTCAGTTTTAAATGTGACATATCCAAATCCAGAAGATATATTTCCTTTTCTAGCAATTGATAAATTCACAAATCCATCGTATTTAATAAACAAATCAATTAGTTCTTTTTCGGTACAAGTATACGGAATATTACCAATAAATAATTTATACATAACACAATTACAATAATATATATAATTAATATATATTTATATATATACTTTAAAAAAAAGTGAAATAGAAACAGTGAAAGAAAAGATATATTTAGTGTGTATTTGTCATGTTTGCTAAATCTGACACATTTTACGTTTCACCAGAAACCGTAAAAAGATTAACAAATGAAATTAAGCTAATAAATAAAAGTCCAGTTGAAAATATCACAACTGTTCCCAAAGGAGATCATTTGTTGGAATGGTATTTTATGATTTATGGATTAGAGGGAAAATATAAAGGAGGGCATTATATTGGTTTGGTTAAACATAAACCAACATATCCAGCTGATCCCCCTGCATATTTTATGTATACACCCTCAGGGCGTTTTATTCCAAATGATCGTATTTGTATTACAAACTCAGATTACCATAAAGAATCGTGGACTCCTCAATGGAATATTGGCACGTTGTTAACTGGGTTTTTATCTGCCTGGAATGATGAAACAATGCATGGAATTGCTCATATCCATGACGATTATCCCACTACTGTTAGGTATGCTCAACAATCAATTGAGTATAACAAACTCAAATATCCCAATCTATATAAAGAGTTGTGTGATAAAATAGAAATAGATTTAATGACACTACAAACTAAAAAAGAAAAAAGAAAACAAAAGAAAGAAAAAGCAGAAATAAAAGCCAGTTATATTAAAGAAGAAACTAAAGATGAAATAAAAGAGGAAATAAAAGAGGAAATAAAAGAGGAAATAAAAGAAGAAACTAAAGAGGAAATAAAAGAGGAAATAAAAGAGGAAATAAAAGAGGAAATAAAAGAGGAAACAAAAGAGGAAATAAAAGAGGAAATAAAAGAGGAAATAAAAGAGGAAAAAGAGGAAATAAAAGAGGAAACAAAAGAGGAAATAAAAGAAGAGACAAAAGAAGAAACAAAAGATGAAACAAAAGAGGAAACAAAAGAGGAAACAAAAGAAGAAACAAAAGAAGAATCTAAAAGAGAAACTAAAGAAAACCCAGAGGAATCTATGGTAGTTGTGCCTAAAAAGGTAAAGAAAAAAGAGGGTAAAGAAAAATTGAAAGAAAAAGTTTTACAAAGTAAAAACATAAAAGTGCGTAAAGCTATTGTATACATGAGTGATTCTGATAGTGACGTTAAATCGCATTCCGAAGACGAGAAGAAGGATGATTCTAAACCTACAAATGAACCAGTACCTGATAAAAAAACTAAACGTGGTGCAAAGGAGGAAAAAAAAGAAAAACCTAAGGCGAAACGAGGAGTAAAGAAAGAAGAAAAACCTAAAGCGAAACGAGGATCAAAAAAGGAACCGAAGGAAGAAGAGAAAGAAGAGAAAGAAGAGAAAGAAGAGAAACCTAAAGCGAAACGAGGAGCAAAAAAGGAACCGAAGGAAGAAGAGAAACCTAAAGCGAAACGAGGAGCAAAAAAGGAACCGAAGGAAGATAAGGAAGAAGAGAAACCTAAAGCGAAACGAGGAGCAAAGAAGGAACCGAAGGAAGAGGAGAAACCGAAACCTAAAGCGAAACGAGGAGTAAAGAAGGAAGATGAGAAACCGAAACGTGGAGCAAAGAAGGAAGAAAACGAGGAAGAGGGGGAGAAAGAGGAAGATGACAAACCTAATAAAAAGACTACAAAGAAACTGGTAAAGAAAGAGGAATCTATTGAATTAGAATCGAGTAGCTCAAGTTCAGAAAGTGATTCCGAATCGAGTTCTGACGAAAGCAATTAAAAAAATTGATATAGTATTCCATAAATTATATAAAAATATATAGTTTATAGGTTATATTATGGAAATATCTCAACTTATTAATCAAATAAATCTATGTAACGGAAATAAGTATTTAACGTATAATAAATGTGTATGTATTAACGCACTTAATAACCTACATCAATCTCAAATAGATGATGTAAAATCTGCGGCTTTGTTGCTTAACACGTGTATAAAATCAACTAAACATTGTACAAATTCGTGCATAATTAATTCTCTTTGCAAGTTGAATTTTACAGATGTATTTAACTCTGTCAATGATGATTTAGGCGTGTTAATTGTATACCTTGGGGGACATCTCGTATGTAAACAAAATAATATGCAACAATTTATTAAGACAAATAAAATAACACAGGAACAATTTATAGATCAACTTATTGACCATAACTGTGAAGTAGGTTTGTATTTTAATAACGTTAAATACAACAAAAAAATATTAGATGCATATGTTTCTAAATGCAGTGTTGATATAGCAATACAGTTAATTAACGCCAAATCGATACCTGATATAACTACATTAAATTATTTATTGGATTGTGATGATATACAGATTGTTGAACCTCGATATCGATATCGATCTCGATATCATAATTATAATCATTCTGATAATGAGTTTGAAATTAATAAAGATAAAATTATTAATTTGTTTAAGTTAATCGTATCAATGGGAGTTAAACCTGATGCAAAATCACTAACATTAGCTTCGTTTTTAAATATAAAAACGTATGAATATATTATTTATGAATGTTTGAAATATAACGAACTAACACTTGAACATTTACATAATATATTGAATAAGATTTCTGATATAGATACAGATAAGAAAGCGGAATATAGAACTATAATAATAAGTGCGATAAAACATTTTATATCTAGTGGTTTTAAAATTACTTATGATGCAATAAAAATATTAACAGAATATGAAATTGACATAGACGAACATTATATAGATTTTGAGTTCAAGCAAGATTATTTTAATGTATGTGCTACACATAAATATATACCAGAATATAAATTTAATGTTCCATACCCAATTGGTATATTAAATAATATTATATCTGGATCAAATATTAAAATAATCAAACGTTTTGTAAATAATGGAGTTATTCCAGATTTAAACACGTTAAAATGTGCGTTACATAACGGTGCAAATCGACCAATCATAGATTATTTAATTGGTACATTGAAAATTAAACCAGATATGGAAACAGTATTATTGGCAGCGATAAGATATAACAGAGATAAAAACGTTGTGTACATAAACAATTTGTACAATGAACAGAATAAAGATCGTTGGAATTATGAGGAACATACTAAATTAAAAGTGTATAAAGATACAGATACAATGACAATAATTAAAAATAATAAAGGCGAAAAAACAAAACCTAAAAATACATTAACAATCAAGCATTATGAGAAATCACTTAAGCGAATAGAGGAAAACAAACAAAATCTATGTACATACATTCAGAATAATGATAGTGTATATATGCGTGAAACATATAAAGATTTAATTGCAAAATATAAAAAAGAATTAGACGGAATACCTAAAAGAATAGAATGGCATAAAAATAAAATAGAGCAATTAAAGAAAGAAAAAGAAAAAAATAGAGAAGAAAATAATAACGATGAGAGAGACACTGATAAAAAATCAAAGAAGAAACCAAAGAAAACCGCAAAAACTAACGTTGAAAAAGAAAGCGATATAGAGGATATAAATTTTGATGAAAGTGAAGATAAAACAAAATCAAGTCGATACGTTACAAATAGTGAAACATCAAAATCCATTAAAGTATATAAAATTGCTGATTTAGTAGAGATAGAATTAGATATATCAGTTGAACATGATATCGACAAGAAAATAAGAAAACTGTATAATACTAAAGAAAAATCAATGTCATTTAATGATGTTCGGACACAATTGTTAAAATATATAAAAGAAAACAACTTAATTGATCAAAAAGATAAAACTAGAATTAATCTCGATAAAAATTTAACTAAACTATTAAAAGTAGATAAACATTCATATATAACAATAACCGATATAGACAAAGCAACCAAATTACTAATGACATATAAAAAAACTGAATAAAAAATTATTACTTATCGTATAATATTATAGATAAATATGAGAACCACTGTAATTAATATAATAGGTGGACCATGTGCTGGAAAAACAACGATAGCATCCTTAATTTTTGCTCATTTAAAATTATTAAAGAAAGTCGTTGAATTTGCATCTGAATATGCAAAAATATTGGTTTGGAAAGAAGATTATGAAATACTAAATAACCAACATCTTGTTTCATTTGAACAATATAAATTATTGCAATCAATAAATAATAAAGTTGAATATATTATAACAGACGGATCGTTAATTCACGGTTTATATTATAATCGAACGAATCCAAACAATATGTCGAATGTAGAAAAAACAGAAAAAGCAATTTTAAATTATTATCAAAAATTCAATAATATTGTAATATATTTAGAAAGAAATGATATAGAATATGATACAATAGGACGAGTGCATACATACCAGGAAGCTCTCGACGCAGATGCTGGAATATTAAATATTTTACAAAAATATAAATTTGAATATCGATCGTTTGTATCTAATATAGATGAAATAGATAATATGATAGATTATATATTAAAAGTAAGTGCATAATCTATGTAAAGATTTGTAATATATATTATTATATATTCCATGTGTAGTGCGATGTCAACCGATCCAATTATTCAACTTGAACAGAAAGATACGTTAAATAAATATAAAGAATCTGGAACTATTGCAAACAATGTTATGAAAGCAGTTATTCAACAATGTCAAATTGGAACAACTATATATAATATTTGTTCATTTGGTGACAAATTAATATTAGAAATGGTTAAAGCAGTTTACAAAAAAATAGATAATAAGGGTATTGCTTTTCCAGTGTGTATATCACCCAATAATATTGCTGGATATTATTCACCAACACAAGATGACAAAACTAAACTTAAAGATGGAGATATTATTAAAATCGAACTTGGAGTACATCTTGATGGTTATCCAGTTATTGTAGGTAAAACAATATTGATAGGTAATGACGATAAAAAACAGAAATTAATTGACACAATAAATAAAATAACTGAACGTGTTTCTAAAAAATTTATTGATGGGAATACTAATACAAATATACAACAATGCATTATTAAATATGCGACAAAAAATGAATATAGTTTATTAGAGTATCCCGATATAAATACTATTGCTCCTGGCTTAGTATCATACCAAATAAGTAGAGAAATTATTAATGGCAATAATGATGATGATGTTGAATATACACATCAAATGATAATACATAATCCAAAAAATGAACATGAATTTAAAATGGTCGAAGTAAAATTACAAGAGAATGAAATATATTGTCTTGATATAAGTTTATCATCTGGAAGCGGAAAATTAAAAAGAAGTGGAATAAATACTACTGTATATAAGCAATTAAATAAACATGTTGGTTTAAAAACGACCGCTGCAAAACAAACATTACATTTATTAAATAAAAATTTTCCAATATCAATGAAAGATAATTTAACTGCTAGACATAAATTAGGTTTAGTTGAATGTGTAAATAAACAAGTTGTTCAGCCATATTATGTATATGAAATAAATAATGATTATATTGCTAGAACATTAACAACGATTATAATTACTAAAAAGAAAGCAGTAATATTATAAATTAATAATAGGTATCTATTATTAAGAAATTAACCAATTAATTTATCAAGACTTCTTTGTTTTGTTTGATGTGCTGGAGAGTTTATGTTTACCACCAACCAAGGATTTCTTTGATTTTCTGGAGCGTCGACGTTTGCCGCCAACGAGAGATTTCTTTGATTTGCTGGAGCGTCTATGTTTGCCACCAACAAGCGATTTCTTTGAGCGTCGAGATTTACGAGACTTTTTTGATTTCTTTGATTTTTTTGATTTTTTTGATTTTCGGGAGCGTCTACGTTTGCCACCAACAAGA
>Ga0209541_10005107_pt1 | contig 22972 bp, 21 predicted proteins | sample RifCSPlowO2_01_FD_184027 | JGI IMG/M metagenome (GOLD analysis project Ga0209541, IMG submission 184027) | Groundwater microbial communities from Rifle, Colorado - Rifle CSP2_plank lowO2_0.1 (SPAdes) (version 2) | ecosystem: Environmental > Aquatic > Deep subsurface > Groundwater | place...
CAGTCAGATGGGAGTGTACTTCGGCGAGAGACTGACAAATCATCTGATGAGATAAGATAAGTAAAAAGGGAGTTTCAACAAAAAAAGTTACGCTACCAAAAGAATATGAAGGATTTACATTGTAGGGTTCTTCTTTTAATTTATTATTCTCTTTTTTTAATTGAGCGGTTGCTAAAATCAAATCAATTTCACTGATGGAATTTTCATCTCGCAGACATATTAGTCCATGCGGTTCCATTACAGAAAAACATCATCTTGATACTTCCATCATAATATATACTTCCTTCACTTCCTGTATCGCATGTTCTTGCAGATATGTTCGCAAATATTTGGGTATTGTTATGAATAATTAGTGTACCTGTAAAATTGCCGGTGCCATTTACCGTTAGTGTGTGGGTTGTAACAGTTGTTCCAATACTTACATTACCATTTTTATTAATTGTCATTCTTGTCTTCAAGCTATGAGTTCCATCATCAGTTTTAATGTACATTATAGCATTATCATACATTGAACCTGGAAGTAAAGAAATTTCACCCATATAATAACCATCATTTGAATTATACCATCCAAGTCCTGTTTCAGCTGCCGCAAAAGATGTTGAACTATTCAAAATAAGAATTCTATTTACCCCTGTCCCTAAACTAGCTTTAAATATTTCCAGATTAGATGATGGATTACTTGTTCCAATTCCAACTCTATCAGTAACTGAATCAACATAAAAAACTCCTGATGAATTTAGATCATTACTAATTTCAACGTCTCCTTCTTTGATAATAACATCTCCTGCCAACACTGCAGTTAGAATAATCAAACTAATAATTAGAAATAAAGATAAGAAATTAAATTTTAAATATTCTTTCCAACCTCTTTTTTCTTTCATGATTGTTATAATTTAATGTATTATTTAAAACTTTCTAAAAAAACTAACTATAAATTTAATAATATCCAAACATTTTCAATCCAACTTTTTCATTCTTTGTTTTTATAATCTTAATATAAAGGATATAATAAAAAATATTACAATAATAAATGCTATTAAAATTAAAATTAAAAATATTAAAGCGACAATAAAGGAATTAATCCTACTTATAACCCTTAGAAAATTTAAAAAATACCATGTTTTTCCTGGATCGGTTTCTTTAATTAACCCGTAAAAAAATATCCTATTAAATTCTTTATCAAACTCTTTTTTAGAGAAAACTTTAAAATAAGGAAAAGGTAGGATTCCAAAATAAGGGAATCGAAACTTTAAAAATTTTTGAAAAATGATTTTATTATCTTTTAATATAAAGAATGGCAGTATGTAAAAGATAATGAAATTTAAAAATAGAGATATCATTAATAAAATTCCCATAAAAAAAAGTACATATCCAATATAATAGTTAACCATTTTATTTTTCAATCTTCAGGCCAGCCATAATCTTGCCTCCAATTGTAATCCGTATCTCCCCATAACAAGTCCATATATTCTTCAAATCCTACCCCCTTGTCATTAGAGTTATATTTAGGTTTTGTTCTCATTTGCTCCATTTCATATTCATGTCTTTCCCATCCACTTAAAATAGAAGGGATATCTTTTTTATTATTTTTACTATTTTTGTTAAATAACCCAGTATTCAACTCATTATTCAAATTTTTTTTATAATCACTATATATTGAACTAATTGCTATAGAATCGGTGGATCCTTTGTAAGATTCATAACCATATCCCACTCCAGCAAAAATACTAATTCCTTCAAAAGTTTTTTGATTAGACTCTATAAATTCGATTCCTAATGCAGGAATACTAAAACCATATACGGTTGATCTCGTTTGTAAATCAGCCCTATTGCTAGCATAAGGAAAAAATGTTCCACTTATATCTAAACCAAAACCGGCCCCATAACCTCTTCCCCTAATAAGTTCTGGAATAACTCCTATATCAAACCCGCTTTGCTTATCATAGCTTATATAAATGCCCGCAGATGCGCTTCTATAAAATGATAATCGTGTCCCCGGAATCCCAAATCCACCACCGCCTCCCGCTCCAGTAATTACGGCCCATAATCCATTTGGATCAATATATTTATAAGGATTATTTAGAACATAGGTATAATGATTCAGTGTTTGGGGCTCATAAATATTCATGATTATAGAATCAGCTTGCACAAACTGTCCTTGTGTTGATTTGTAATATCGGGCTCCATAATAATTCAATCCTGTGCCATCTTTTTCCTTGCTGTTGTATCCATATCTGCTTTCATCTCCTCCTTCTAATACATCTCCAAATGGAAGATAAAATGTTTCCTCAATTATTTGTCCAGTTGAATTAGTAATTAAACTCGTAGAACCAAGATGATCGGGATGATAATATTTCTTCTTTCCTAAAATATCTTTCTCTGCTATTAATATATTATCAGCATAATAATACGTTGTGTTAAATATGCCACTGCTATTTCTTACTTGCACAAAATTATCTCCTATGTAATAAATACTCTCGTTACTTCCTGCTTTAACAACATTCTTCATCATTCTCTTTCCATTGCCGTCATATAAATACTCTTCAATAATCACCCCACTTACACTTTTCTCCCTTACTCTAATCATCCTGTTCATATTATCATATTCATAATAATTATTTAAATCTTGAATTAAATTTCCATTATTATCGTATGTTAATGTGTAATTTCTTTCTCCTGTATCTACATTTATGTTTTGGATTAAAGAACCTAGTAAGCATAAACTTCCCGTTCTATTTATATAGGACATGTTTGCATTACTTCCATTTCTTATAATAAAACTACCATCTCCTGCATTATTACAGCTTGCATAATTATCTTTACAACTTACTTGTGTAAGACAAAGATCTCCGCTGCTGTTAATAAAGGCGACATTAGTATTTGTTGAGTTTCTTATAATAAAACTATCTGCTCCTGGATTATCGCAACTTACAGAAGAAAAACAACTTCCCTGTAATAATATATTTCCTTTGTTGCTTAACCAAGCAATAGGATTATTTGTTGAATTTCTCAAATAGAATTTTTTATTATCAGTAAGATATAAGAGTTCTCTGATGTTTTCAGGAGCATGAATTGGTTTATTACTGTAATAAAAAGTTAGATTATTTTTGTTATGTGCTATTTGCATCAAATTTCCAATTCTGTTGTAGGTAAAATTAAGATTAAGAATTTGCTCATTGTTGTTTGTAGTATCAGAAATATTCGTATAAATTAATCTGTCTAGCTCATCATATCCCATAGAATATAATCTATTGTTTGCAGTATCATTAATGCTTATAACATCTCCAACATTATCATAAATATAATTTAAATTCTGTTTTGTATCTGTTTGAATTTTTGTTAATCTAAAATTCTCATTATTGTAACTTAAATTTGTTATTAAAGAACTTGTATAAACTCTGCTTAATGGCTGATTTTTTTCATTATAAGTTATATTTATTCCATTTACTTCTAATAATAAATTTTGATCATTATAAGTATGATTTATTTTTTCTCCATTAGCAATTTCTAAAGAAGTTATTCTATCTAAAGAATCATAAGTCCAGTTATTTACAAAGATTAAATTATTTATCTGAGTTTTCTCTTCAATTTTCCTCAATCTATCATCATAACTATAATTAATAGTTATGTTAGTTTTAAGATTATCATTAATAATTCTAATTTGTGATAATGTATTATTCTTATTTACGTCATAAATATAAGTTATATTTCCATCACTGGCATTTTTCTCTTTAATTCTGTTAATTTCATCATATCTCATATAAATAGTTTTATTTCGATTATCTGTTTGATTGATTAGATTGCCAACAGCATCATAGCCGTATTTCCAGGTTCCCATATCAGGGTCTTTCATAGAAGTTTTTCTCCCTAAACTATCATAGGTAAAATTAAAAGTATTGTTTAATGCATCTTTTATTCCCATTAGATCTCCAGAAGTATTATAACTATATGTAGTAACATAAACTTCTCCGCGATTAATTCCCATTACTTCAACAATCTGACCAAAAGCATTCATGCTTTGGTTTTTTCTATTTCCTCTTTCATTAATAAAACTAATATTCCAGTGAAAATAGGTAATATTTCTTTTAGTATTATCAGGATTAATAGTTTGAACTAATCTGTCTAAAACATCATACGTATAATTAGTCATTCTTTTGCTCGTATCTGGTGTTGAATAGCTTTCATTAAAACTTACAAAATAAGGGATGCTTTGTTTACTTATCTTAAAGAGTTCATTATAATAAGTATCGGTGACAATTTGTCGAGTACCTTCTGCTTCTTTTTTTATTTGAACCACATTTCCAAATCCATCATAAAAAGTGTATTCATCATAAGTATTTGCAGTGTTATTTATTTCTCTATGAGAAATTTTTATTTCTTCAGGAGCAACTCCATCATATTCATAGGAATAATTTTTTGTAGGGAAAGATTGACTATCATAAATTCTTACTTCCTTGATAATTCTTCCAAATACATCATAACTATAATTTTTTCCAACATCATTTGAATCAATTTCCCATAATAAATTTCCTGTTCCTAGCTCATAATTAAAATCAGTAATATGATTTTTAGCATTGACTATTCTATCAACAAAAGTATTTGTCGTATCTCGTATTCCATAAAAATAATCAGTCCTCTTTCCATTTGCATTAGTTTCGTTAATTACATTTCCAAAACTATTATAAGTGTAATTTGTAGAAGGATTATTTCCATTATTGAACCAGTCTTGCTTTGCAGTCAAACTTCCTTTAGTTGGCGCTATTCCATAGTTTAAGCCGTCATATAAATATAAGGTATTTTTGATTCTTGTATTATTTAGACTAGTTAAAGTGTAATTCTTTATTTTGTTAACAATCCATTTATCTGAATTATTTAGATATTCAAAATATTCATATCTATCATCATCAGCGTTATAAACATCTCCTTTATGATGAATTTTAATAATATTACCAAATTCATCATATTCATAAGAAATATTTTTTATTCGCGGATTTGTTGTAACATTATCGTAACTTATATCAGAAACTTCTAACAAAGGAGTAATAAAATAACCTCCTTGTTCAGAAACATTCCATATAAATTCTTTTTTAGAATAATTATTACTATAATTATCTAAAAACTGTGTCTCATATTCTTTCCCTTTATTTCCATCATCCTGATGAAATTTATGTATCATTTTTTTATTTCCTATTTTTTCTTCAACATAATTAAATCCTCTAAACTCCTTATCTTCATAATCGTATTTGCCTCCAGAATAATTATAATGAGTTATTGAAATAACATTATGGTCCCCATTTATGCCATTATTTTTAGTAATATTTGCAACTACCCAAATATTAAATCCCAAATTACTGATATTAGTGTTTGCGGTATTATTCATATTTATAGATTTAATATAATCAATAGAGATTATTCCGCCAAATTCGGTAGTTATGTTCTTTAATAAGAAATCCTTAGTACTATTTTTTAAATATAATTTCTGACCTGAAGAAGACAAATGTATTATATCCCTAAATCCATCTCCATCAACATCATCTATTCTAGTCATTTTGTTACCAAAAACAATATCGGATGGTAAACTCCAATTACTAGTATTAAACCAACCACTCCCATTATTAATCCAAAAATCTTTCTCGGAATCAGTTTGCTTTGATAAATCGATTAATCCATCTTTATTTACGTCTATAATCCTCAATCCAGTATCTTGGTTACCAAAAGATCCATCAATAAAAAATATCCCTACCGGAAAACTCCAATTAGCAGTGTAATTAATAAATCCGGTTCCATTATTTAACCATATAGTCTGTATTGAAGTACCTGTACTCTCAGTTATGTGCAATCTTATGATATCCAAAAGACCGTCCCCATTCACATCACCAAATCTTGTACCAGCATCGTCTGTAGAAAAGTGAACCGGAGGCAAACTCCAAGTAGTTGTATTAATAAATCCGCGGCCATTATTTAACCATACTCCTCTTTGAATATTTGATGAATTACAATTACTAGTACACTTAGATTTTGCTAAATCTGCTAAGCCATCTCCATTTAGATCAATAACTCTTAAGCCAGTATCAAAACCGCTTATATCTTCTTGTACATAAAAAAACTCTTGATTAGGAAAACTCCAATTAGCAGTGTAATTAATAAATCCGGTTCCATTATTTAACCACAAAGATTGATCAAGCCAGTCAGTCTCATTATAAAGTCTAATAATATCAATAAATCCATCCCCATTAAAATCATCAAATCTAGCTCCAGAATCTTTTGAATTTAAACCAGAAAAAGGAACTGGAGGTAAATCCCAATTAGTTTGATTTTTCCATCCAGATTTATTATTTATCCATACATCTTGTTGAATATTTGATGAATTACAATTACTAGTACACTTAGATTTTGCTAAATCTGCTAAGCCATCTCCATTTAGATCAATAACTCTTAAGCCAGTATCTATATTATTAAGAGGGCCCTCTCTAAAGTATACTCCGGTTGGAAAATACCAATTAGATGTAAAATTTTTGAAATCTTTATCTAAATCAAAATATTCAAAGTTCAATGAAGGTAATTTAGATATGTTATCACTACCAATAATGGTAATATTTTTTAAAAAATTTCTGTATTCTAGAATTCTATTATCATATCCAAGAATATATTTAGTGGTTAAACTTCCATTAACATCAATTTTTATCTCCTTTAATTCACGCGAATAGAATAATTTATTTCCTCTATTAAAGGAAATTGTTTTACCAGGTTTATCTGATGATTCATAAATCAGATCGATCACTCTGCTTTTATCATTATTATATTTTATTTTATCAAGATAAACAGTTCCAGAATCATTTATATGTGGGTCCTCCTGATAAATATAAGATATGGAGTTATTATAAGTGTCATTAACAAGATCCAGACTCCATCTAACGGTATAATTATAAATATTTGACGTCAACTCTGAATTGTTATTAAATCCAAACCTATAAGAAGCCCCGTCTTTTGTTTTTAATATCCAATAATTTTTATTAATATTCGGCGCTTCACTTTTATTTTCTATTGATAAAAAATTTTCTATTTCACTATGAAATTTGTTGTCGATTGAAGAATAAATTAGGTCATAAGCGAATCCTTCTAAAATTAATCTAAATCCATCATCAGAAGAATCCAGAAAAGAATAATTTAAATCTCTTTCTATGTAACTCTCGGTTAATGACCATCGCGGTCCTAGAAAACCTGGCTGATTATTTATATTCGTTTGGCTATTATAGATAAAGTTTAGATGTGGAACTAAATTTCTTACTCCCAGAGGAACGTCTAAAGAATAGGAATATTTACTAGCCCCAGTGAATAAATTTACATTAAAAAAATTTTCTGATTTCAAATCTCTAGATTGTTGTGAAGAGGGGCTATATAAATAAGGAAGAACCTCTTCCTCATCAGCAAATAAAAAAGAAGAAAATTGAAGTATAAAGATTAGGCTAAACATGATCATAATTATGCTCTTTTTCATAGACTATTAAATACTTTGTTATTTAAAAATCTTCATTTTTTGGTTACATCTCGAATTAAATTTAGAGTCTTTGTCCATTAATTCTTGTTATCTGGCAACATAAGGCAACAAAAATTTACTGATACTTAACGCTGCTTTATTGTGGTATACAGTTATTATTTCGTTTTTCTTTTTTCACCATTTTATCCTAAAAAATAAACCTAAAACTGATTCAGGTTGCAATTTATTTATGGCTGCTTCATTAGGAGTTATTCCTTCTTTTCTGTTTAATCCTAAATGAATTTTGTCATTATACCATTTCATAAATTCATTAAATGATTTAAACTTATGCCTGTTTTCTTCATAAGTCCTAAACCATCTTTCCTGTTTTCCATTTGTTTGAGGATGTTTTTTTCTGGAAGGTATGAACCTAATTCCATTATCTATAAGAAAATTCTCAAACTCTGAAATAGATCTTGTGCCATCATTGTTAAGTTTGCTGTTGTAAAACTGTGTTCCTTTATCTGTATTTACTTCTCTTATAACTGACGAATATTTTTCATATACAATCTTAATAGCTTTCTTCATTAAATTAATATTATTTATTGCTTCTTCATTATCAAATTCTCCTCCACAAATAATTAAACGAGAAGCATCATCTTCTATAACAGAAACATATTTACCATTGATAAATTTAGAATCATGCCAATCCAAATGAACCAGAGAGAAGCTATGCCCTCTTTCATATCTGCAATATTTTCTTTGTTTTTTCTTTTTCTCATCTTCTTTTGAGATACACTTTTCTAAAAGATATTTGTGGATTTTGTTATAAGGCAATTTCTTTCCATAATGTTTAGCAATATAAAGTCTAATAGTCACTGCTCCTTCTAAAAGGCTTTCTCCCAAAGCCTTATCAATTAATGTTTTATCTTCGTTAGAGAGTTCTGTTTTAGGCCTTCTGTCTTTCTTCATAACAGGATAAATTCCCGTTTCCTTATATTTTTTAACTAATTCTTGAAATCTTCTTGGTGTAACTTCATAAATTTCTGATACTTCTTTGGTTTTTAGTTCCCCCGAAATTATCTTTTTAACACCCCATTTTATCCTTTTATCAGTTAATTTTACCATTAATTCACTTGGATTCCACAAGCGAACTAATTTTCGTATACTACACTAACGCTGCTTTATATAAAAATTTATAAACTTATTAAATCAAATAATTCTTAAAGATAAAAAGAGGGATAAAGATATGAAAAAATGCATTTATTGTAAAAATGGAATTTCTGAGAATAGTGTTATAGATTTTTGTGAACTTTGTGGCAAGAAAGCTTTTGGCGAAAAATTATTTCATGCCATTGTTCAAAACATGAAAGAAGCAAACGATAGAGGGGATTTAGAGCAGGGAAGAATTATTTAGAATTTTGAATAAATATGTGGTTAATCTAAATTATTGTAAATAAGGTGATAATAGCAGGAAGATTTGCAATGAGAATTTGGTTCTCTTTGGCGATTAACATATCTGAAAATTGTGTAGATGAGCCTCCATTCGCCCATACAGAAATTATAAAAAGCTTTAAAAACATGCTATTCTAGAATTTTAAAGAACTAAATTGAATAGAGTGACAAAAATAGTCTCTAATATGTTAATTTAATATGTTAAAGCAAAAGCTAGTAAGGGAGAAAGGAAAGATTAGGCTTAGTCACTATTTTCAGGAGTTTAAAGAAGGAGATAGAGTGACTGTAGTGAAGGAATTATCAATTCCAAGTTCATTTCCTACACAACTTCAAGGAAGATCTGGAGTTGTCAGAGGTAAAAGAGGAAATTTTTATGTTGTTACGATAAAAAGTAATACTAAAGAAAAAACTTACATAATTCACTCAGTGCATTTGAGGAGGTTAAAATGAAGATTAAACTAAATATTAAGTCATCTAAAGGAAGGGTGACTTGCGAAAACTTGGACTTTGGCAAAATGAATAAAAAACAAAGTCAAAGTTTGAGTTTAGGGAAACCTTAGGTTTCCATACGATAATGATAATTAATAAAATTAAATTGAAAATCACTCTTAGGAAGGGTGACTTGTTAGGGAAACCTTAGGTTTCCATACGATAATGATAATAGAAAAAACCCCCTTGACAATGAATGATGTTGCTCGTATTTTGAAAGATCTGCCTAACAGCGAAAAGAAGCAGGAAATGGAATTATTTTTAAAAAAATTTATTAAAGCAAGTCCTTCCCAAGAAAAGAAAATAAAAGAAGACCTTGAAAAATTAGATTTGATAAAATTGAAGAGAGAATATTCTATTAAGACATTAGATTTGCTTCCAGAGGATTTTTCAGATATTAATAAGATATTTACTGATGTCAGTTTAAACGAAGATGAAACAAATAAAATATTGGGGATTATTAAAAATTCAAAATAATAAATGGAAAAATGGAAAAAGAAGAAAATGCAATAGTCTTAGATTACCTGCCTTATGGTTATCCGTTAGAAAAGAAAATGATGCCTGTAGTGCAAGCTATAGGAACCAAGCATTTTTCATTGCTTCAATTAATTCCTCGTCGAGAAGTCAAGGTTGACATTGGAGAAGAAGTGTACATAGGCGAGGGTAAGAGAGATAAAATATATTATATCCAAGGAAGATTACAGGAAAATAAACTTACTGAAACTGCAAAAATTCATTTGAATAATTTTATTGATCAACAACTAACCAATAATGAACCAACTTTTGTTGATTTTTTGAATAAAGCAATTCCTATTAATACACGATTGCATCAGTTAGAATTGTTGCCTGGATTTGGAAAAAAACATACTGAAGCTCTATTAAAAGAAAGGGAGAAAAAGCCTTTTGAATCTTTTGAAGATATAAAAAGAAGAGTTTCTAGTCTTCCAGACATTAAGAAAGCTATTGAGAAGAGATTACTAGAAGAGATAACTGGAAAAGAAAGGTATTCCCTATTCATTAAATAAAAAGATAAATTTAAAAGACTTATATCTGTTTAAATACATGGCAAAGGAAAAACACGATACAAAGCAAGAATACGCATCTCTTGTGAGAATTATGCAAACAGATATTCCTGGAAACAAAAGAGTTCTGGTTGGATTGACCTACATTAAAGGAGTTTCTTGGAGCATTTCTAATGCAATATGTAAAATACTTGTTATTGACCCTTTAAAAAGAATAAGCGAACTTGATGAAGGAGATATTAAAAAAATAACTCGTTTTCTCGAGAATCCTCAATTACCTTTTTTTTTGCTAAATAGAAAAAAAGATTTTGGAACTGGCGAAAATTATCATTTGTTAACAACTAATCTAGACATGAAAAAGGAATTTGATATTAGAAGATTAAAGAAAATAAGATCTTACAGAGGGTTAAGGCATGCTTTAGGACAACCAGTAAGAGGACAAAGGACAAAAAGCCATTTTAGAGCGAGAAAAGGAAAAAAATCTGTTGTTGGAGTAAAAAAGAAAAGGGAAGGAAAATGAAAATCAAAGATTTTCAAATTCATACAGAAATTAAAAATTTCTGTCTCTTCAACTCTTGTGAGTATGAAGATTTCCTAGGGAAATTTCGGAAAATGAAAAAACAATGTAAATCAAGGATTTCCAAGCTTTTTCATTGCTTGGAATCGAATCAACAATGAAAAAACAAAAGAAAAAATATTCAAAACCAAGAAGGCCTCATGATAGAATGAGAATGGATGAAGAAACAGAGCTTATCCAGAGATATGGTTTAAAAAACAAAAGAGAAATCTGGAAAGCTGAAGCATCAGTTGCTCGGATAAGAAATCGTGCAAAGAAGTTAATTGTAGCAACTAATGAAGAAAAGAAAGCTTTTGTTGAAAAATTGCAAAAAAGTGGATTTAAGGTAGAAAAAATAGCAGAAGTTCTTGCACTTGATAAAGAAGATTGGTTAAAAAGAAGATTGCAAACTATTGTTCATAAAAAAAATTTGGCATACACTATTAAACAAGCTCGGCAGTTTATTGTACACAAACATGTTTCAATTGGTGATCAAATCGTGAATATACCATCTTATCAAGTGAAAGTTAACGATGAACCTTTAATAAGATTAAATATTGTGCTAAATAATAAAAAACAAATATCCACTTTAGAGGAGATTAAACAGGAAATTTTACCAGTAGTATAGAAAATGAATGAAACGATACAAAACGAGACAAAGCAAGAGATTTTAGAAGAAAAAATTGAAAAATCTAAAAAAACAAAAGAAGAAAAAATTGGTATTTTACATATTTATACTACCTTTAATAATACTATCATGAACCTTAGCGATATATCAGGGAGAACTATTGCAAAATTTAGCGGCGGACAGTCAACAAAACAAGATAGATTAAAAGCAAATCCAACTGTCGCGATGTTTATTGCTCAAAAAATCGCAGAAGAGGCGAGAGACAACGGAATAACTGGTTTTTATGTTAAAGTACGAGCTGAAACTGGGCAAGGAAACCCTGGTCCAGGAGTACACGCAGCAATTAAATCACTGACCCGAGCAGGTTTTAAAATTGTGAGTATAATGGAAGTTACCAGAATGCCACGAGGAGGCCCTAAAAAACCTCATGGAAGAAGGGGGAGAAGAGTTTAAAAACTGTTTAGGTTTCCATACGAGATGAAAATTAATAAAATTAAATTGAAAATCACTCTTAGGAAGGGTGACTTGCGAAAACTTGGACTTTGGCAAAATGAATAAAAAACAAAGTCAAAGTTTGAGTTTAGGGAAACCTTAGGTTTCCATACGAGAATGATAAAAATAAAAAACTACGATAAAGAAAAGCAAAGGATGCAGTTTATAGCTGATATGGAAACAAGTTTAGCGAATGCTATTAGAAGAAGTGTTTTAGAAATTCCTATAATGGCCATAGATGAAGTTGAAATAATAAAAAATGATTCTGCTCTTTATGATGAGATAATTGCCCATAGATTAGGCCTAATACCTATAAAAACTGATAAATCCAGTAAAGAAATAAAATTTAAGTTAAAAGAAATTGGTCCTAAGATGGTGTACGCGACAGATATTACACCATCAATTGGAACAAGATTAAAAATCCCTATTGTAGTCCTTGATAAAGATCAAGAAATAGAAATGGTATGCGAAGCAAGATTAGGAAAAGGGATAGAACACGTAAAATATTCTCCGGGGTTAGTATACTTTAAGCACAATGTTAATGAAGATATATTAGATTATATAATTATTGATGGAGATGGGAAAGTTAGTTGTGATGAAGATCAACTGAAAAATAAAGGAATATCTGAAGAAAAAATAAAAGAGATAAAATCCATTAAAGAAATAAAAGAAATTGAATTTAACCTTGAGTCCTGGGGACAACTAGAAATTAGAGATATTTTTGTAAAAGCTATTGATGTTTTAGAAGCTAATTTAAAAGAACTGGAAAAAGCTGTTAAATAGCCTTTCTTTAATTTCAATTGGCCAAAAGTATGAATTCTGTTAAAAGAAGACTTGGATGATCATAAAATTAAAATTGATTCCATTGGTAACCCTTAGTATCTTTTTTGAATCCTACCGCTTCGACAGACCCTTCTAAATCTTTTCTTATAGTATCTTGAGTAGATGTAGTTTCTATCCCTAACCTTAATGTAAGTTCATTATCTTCTCCTAATTTTGAATTTTCAAACCCAATAGCTGCTATATATACTCCTTGTATGGTATTTATTAAAAAAACCCATGGACCACAAAATTCAATAAAATTGATATCATCAGACATCATTATATCCCCAGAATCATGGTAAACTCCGGATTGTAGAATTCCATTACTATTAAAACGTTTATAAAATCCTCTAAACAATCTTAATGCTTCATCTCTAGATTGAGGGTCATCTCCAACGAACTTATGATAAGTGTCTCTTTGTCCCATAAATATTTATAATACTATTTATTTAAAAAGATTTATATGATATTGTCAACCTTTTAAAATCAGATAAACGATAAAGATGCAATAATAAATGTTTATAAAGAAGTTTTAACTAAAATACTTATGATAGAAAAAGAGGCTTTCAGACAGATTTTAAATTATGTTCTTGTAGTTATTTTGTTCGTTATAGCATTTATAATTGTAAAACCAGTATTTTTCGCAATAATCTATGGAATTTTATTAGCGTATATTTTTTATCCAGTATATACTTTTTTACTTAGAAAAATTAAAAACGAGACTGTTTCTGCATTTTTAGTTTGTTTCACAACATCTTTGGTTTTAATAGTTTTTTTGTTTGTTACTCTAGGAGCCTTATTAAAACAGGTAATAAATTTTTATCTTAAATTGCAGGATATCAATATAGGAGAAATAATAGTAAAAGCCCTTCCTAATTCTATTATTACTCCAGATATATCTGCAACTATAATAAGCACAGTTAATAGTTCTGTATCAAAATTACTTGCAAGATTTGCGAGTTCACTAGGAGATTTTGTTATAAATATCCCCAGTCTCTCTCTTCAGTTATTTGTATTAATTTTTGTATTTTTCTTTGCTTTAAGAGATGGAGAAAAAGCTTTTGAATATTTTAAATCCTTATCCCCTTTAAAAAAAGAAACACAAAATAAATTCTTTGCGCATTTCGAAAACATAACAAAGTCTGTCATAATAGGAGAAATAGTAGTAGGAGTTGTGCAAGGAATCATTGCAGGAGTAGGTTTTTACATTTTCGGAGTTCCTAATGCACTTCTTCTAACTCTTTTAACAGTAGCTCTTTCTATCCTGCCGATAATAGGACCCTGGCTTATTTGGATTCCTGTTGATGTGTATTTATTTGTATCTGGAAACGAAGGAGCAGGTTTAGGCCTTCTTATATATGGATTATTTTTAATTAACTCTGTTGATAATATCCTTAGGCCAATGATTATATCACGAAGAACGCAGATCAATCATGCAATTGTTTTAATAGGAATGGTTGGTGGATTATATGTCTTTGGGATAATAGGATTGATAATAGGTCCTTTAATACTAGCTTATGTGTTGCTTGTTTTAGAACTTTATAGAAAACAAGGACTAGAAGATAACGTTATCTTCAAACAGGTAGAGGGGTAATTCTAAATGAAACTGAAAGTAAAAAGATTCAATTTTTCAACAGGAAGGCCAGTATGCATGGTTAATGAAACAACTGCAAGAGAATTAAGTTTGTATGTGGGTCAGAGAATCCTGATAAAAAAGAATGGGAAAAAAATTATTTCAGTAGTGAATATTATTGAAGATACATTAAAAAAAAATGAGATAGCTGTTTCTAAAGAAATATCCAGTGTGTTAAATATACATCCGCAGGACAAAGTAGAGGTAGAAATAGCTGAACAACCACATAGCATTGAACTAATTAAAGAGAAATTAAAAGGGAGAAGATTAAAGAAAAAAGAAATTTATGAAATTATAGAAAACATTGCAAACAATGCATTAACAGAAGTTGAAGTTGCTTTTTTTGTTTCAGCAGTATATGAAGAAGGTATGTCAGTGAGAGAAACACGTTATTTGACAAAAGCAATGGTTGAAACCGGAAATAAGTTACGTTTTAAGGGTTTGGTTGTTGACAAGCATAGTGTAGGAGGCATTGCAGGAAACAGAACAACACCAATTGTCGTGAGTATATGTAGTGCAGTTGGTTTAATAATGCCAAAAACATCCTCGAGAGCAATAACCAGTGCTGCAGGAACAGCTGATGTCATTGAAGCAATAGCAAAAGTAGATTTTAATTATGACGAAATAAAAAAAATTGTGAAAAAAACAAATGCGTGTATGGTCTGGGGAGGGTCTCTTGGATTAGCTCCAGTAGACGATAAAATAATCAAAATAGAAAAAATAGTTAACATAGATTCTTTTGCCCAGGTTATTGCAAGCATACTATCAAACAAAATTTCAGTTGGGAGCAAGTACATTTTAATTGACATTCCCTGTGGAAAATCAGCAAAATTTACTAAAAAAGAAGCGCAAAAGCTTAAAACCAGATTCTTGGAATTAGGAAAATTCTTTAAATTAAACTTAAAAATATTGATAACTGATGGGAATGAACCAATAGGCAATGGCATTGGTCCGATGTTAGAAATAAAAGATGTTATAAAAGTATTAAGAAGAGAAAATCCTCCTTTAGATTTAGAGAAAAAATCTGTTTTTCTTGCAGGAAAATTGTTGGAGCTATCTAAAAAAGCACAGCCAGGAGAAGGAATAAAACTAGCAACGGAAATTCTTAATTCAGGACTTGCCTTTAAGAAATTTTTGGAAATAATAAAAACACAAAAAGGAGATATAAAAAAAATAGCAAAAATGCATCCTGGCTATACTCACCATATCAAAGCTAGTAAAAAAAGCACAATAAAACATATAGACAATAAGCTTATAAACAACCTTGCGAGATTGTGCGGTTGTCCTGAAGATAAGGCAGCAGGCATTTATCTACATAGAAAAAAAGGCCAGGTTGTAAACAAACATGAGAAAATCCTGACATTATATGCGCAATCCGAAGAAAAATTAAAACATGCCCGGGCATTTTATAAAAAAAATAAAAAAAAGATTGTGGAGTATTAAATTTATAAACAAAATATTATTAATAAATCAGAGGAAATTAACTTCCACACAAAGTTTTTCCTTTGATGTTTAAGAAATGAAATTAAAATTTCCGAAAATTAATTTCATTTACTATACAAAAACAAAAAGGTGAATCATGCAGGAAATTTTTGTCCAGATAAGTATCATTATATTAATTGTTTTAGCAGTGTCTTTTATAATGCGCATTCTTAGACAACCGCTTATCATAGGATATATAATCTCAGGTATACTTATAGGACCGATTTTTCTTGATATTCTTCCAGAAGGAAACACTCTCAAAATTTTTTCAGAGATGGGAATATCTTTTTTGCTGTTTATTGTAGGATTACATCTGTCTCCAAAAGTTATTAAAGAAGTTGGGAAAATTGCTTTAATAACCGGTATAGGACAGGTGCTTTTTACAGTTTCTATAGGATATTTTATTGCTCGTTTGCTAGGATTTACTTCTATTGCTTCATGGTACCTGGCAATTGCGATTTCATTTTCTTCAACTATAATAATAATGAAACTTTTATCTGATAAAGATGCATTAGAGAAATTGTATGGAAAAATATCCATAGGTTTCTTGCTCGTTCAAGATTTTATAGCTATTACCATTTTATTAATAATTTCATCGTCTTCAGCAGGAGAGAATATTTTTAACACTGCGGTTTTCACATTCTTAAAAGGGTTGCTTATTTTTGTTATACTCGTTCCATTTACCTACTATGTACTACCTAAACTAAGCATGTTCTTTGCCAAATCGCAAGAATTATTGTTCATCTTTGCAATTTCATGGGGGCTTGGTTTCGCTGCTCTTTTTAACTATTTAGGATTTTCTTTGGAAGTAGGAGCATTAATAGCAGGAATTGTTCTGTCCCTAACTCCTTACAGCTTCGAAATTTCTTCTAAATTAAGGCCTTTGCGAGATTTTTTTATCATTTCATTTTTTATCTTGTTAGGAGCACAAATGGTATTCCAAGAAGTAATAACTATGATGTGGCCAGCAATAATTTTCTCTTTATTTATCTTGTTCGGAAATCCTCTAATTGTCATGACCTTAATGGGAATTTTTAAATATACTAAATATACCGGATTTATGTGCGGCCTTACTGTCGCCCAAATTTCTGAATTTTCATTAATAATAATTGCGCTCGGCGCCAGATTGGGGCATATTGATAGTAATATCATTTCTTTAATAACTGTAGTTGGTTTGACAACTATTGCTGGTTCTACTTATATGATTATGTTTTCTGACAAAATTTATCCTAAAATTTCCCGATTCCTTGGAATTTTTGAAAGAGAAAACATTAAAGAAAAGAAAATTAAAACAGAAAATTATCCTTATGTATTAATAGGAGAAAATAGAATCGGATTTTCAATAATGAATGCTTTTAACAAATTAAATAAGAAATTTCTTGTTATTGATTACAACCCAGATGTAGCGAAAAGACTTTCTTCAGAAAATATCGCATGCCTCTATGGAGATGTGTCTAATATAGATTTTTTAGAGGAAATTAGACTAGACAAATCCAAATTAATTGTTTCTACTATTCCTGACAGAGAAACAAATCTTCTGCTGTTAGATGTAATAAGAAGAAAAAATAGCTCAGTTATCATAATCCTAGCTGCTAGACAAATATCAGATGCATTTGAATTTTATGAAGCTGGAGCAGATTATGTTATCCTGCCTCATTTTCTTGGAGGAGAATATGTTGCTAGAATAATAGAAGGAGCAAAAGAGAGCAAACCATTATACAAAAAAGTAAGGCAGAAGCATATGAAAGAATTGAACAAAAGATTGATGAGAGGACATGAGCATCCTCATATAGAAAAAGATCATTCTTTTAAATTTAAAAAAAAGTATAGAGGACTTTGAATGACCCCAATTTCCGAAGGAAATCGCGTCAAAGTCCTTCTTAGAGAATTTTTATTTTTCAGGTTTTTCAAAATTCTCTATAAATAAAAAACTTTTACTCTAAGACACAAGTTTTTTTAAATGTCCGAATTCCACATGTTTAGAACATGTGGAAAAAAATTGCATGTGGAATTCGGAGCATGCTCAAAAACCATAGTAACTAAACATGCCATAGGTCTCTGACCTATGGTTTTTGACACGTTCAAAATCTTGTTCTAACTTTGATTTTGAATGTACTAAAAAACTTAATACTTAGCAACACAAGTTTTTTTAAATAAATCGCGTCTCTCTATTATATGGACAAACCAAGATCTCATGTTGAACAGCTAGCAGAATATGTAAAAAAGAATATTAAAAAAGGATACACCTTGGATGCTTTAAAATTTTCTTTAATAAATCAGGGTTACACAAGATTTTCGGTTGAAAATGCAATTGCTCTTGCGAATAAACAACTTGCAGAGGAAATTCCTCCAATAAAAGAAAAACCACAAATAACCTATAAAATTGAAGATAAAGAAATAGAATTAAAACAAAAAAAGAGTTTCTGGAATTTTTTGAAGAAGTTGTTTTCTTAGAGAGTTATCCTTAGGTAAATTTTTTTAACTAATCTCGATTCTATGATTAGGTATATACTGTTTTACCCATCTGTCAATAATAGGACGAACTATTACTGGATCAAATTTTCCATATTTTATATCTTCTCAATTATATCCATTAATGAATATTTTTTTTATGCTCATTAATTATCTCATTTTTAATTTTCTTAAAAATGCTTCCAGAGTTATCCATATTTTTTATTTCCTTCAATAATTTTCCTGCCTTTTTATATGGGTATCCTGAACCTGATAATATCCATTGAAATATTAATTTTCTCAATAAAGAGCAGGCTTTCTCTGGATAATTTTTAGCTAATTTTCTTGATAAAAGCTCTAGATACTCTGAGTTTGTTAGGTTTTTTGCATATTCATAGGAATTAAGATAATCTTCTTCATGATAATAGATTTTCGAGATAATCTCATTAATTTTTGTCTTTTTTGCTTCTTCAATTATCTCTTTTTTATAATTCTCCCATTCTTTTTTAGAACTTTCTTTTTTTAATTTTAAAATTAAGTCTAAACTACATGTATGTTTTGAAAGCTTAAATAATACTTCTTGAGCCTCCTTATTCTTTCCTAATTTTTTCAAAATTTTATATTTTCTTTCTTCAATCTTATTATCGTATTCTTTTTGTTTATTGCACTCTTCAAGAGCTTCTTTTATTTTTTCAAGTGAAATTAATTTATCAACATATTCAATAGAAAATCCTTTTTCTTTAGCAAAATCAAGGTATTCTTTATCAGCACCTATTTTTTCATAAAGTTCAAGATAAAAATCATCAAAATTTTCATTATCAAAATATTCTCTATCAATTTTGTAGTTCTCTTTTATCAACTCTATATCTTCTTTGGTTTTGCACATTCCATATAAAGCTTTTTCAATATCATTATCAAAGCCATATTCATCTTTCTCAACAAATTTCTTAATTTTTTCTATAAAACTTTTCTTTTCTTCAATTGTAGGTTTTATAGATGCAAAAATTTCTCCAAAGACCTCAAACCAGTCATTTAAAAAAAAGCTTAAATCTCCATCATCATGAACATTATCCTGTCCATTAATTAAGACCCTTGAAGTTTTATCCATTTCTTCTAATAAATCCTTATTCCATGATGATTTATTCTTTTTTATTCCCTCAATGATGAGTTCAAGTTCTTCGATTAACGCTCTAACTTCATTCCATTCCCAAAAATCTGAAAATAAATTTTTAACCTTCCTATAAATTTCATTTTTTCTTATTGTTATTAAGGATTTCAATTTTGGCTCTTTTGACAAAAAATTTGTTATTAAATCAATAAGTTCTTCTTTGTTTTTCTTATGAAGTATTTCATGAATGGTTTCTTCTTTTTCTAAGGATTTTGAAGAATCGGATTTTGAATTCTCCTCGTTATAATTCTTTTTTTCATTAACCCATTTTAATAATAATGCGACAGCATGCTTGCAGTTAAAATCACAAGGGCATGTGCAATCGCAAACTATCTCTCCATCTGAGTCAATTGATATTGTTACTTTATATTTATCATTTCCAATGACAGTTCCAATTAAAGTTTTATCATCAATTAGCTCAATATCTTTTACAAGTCCTTCTTCAAAATACTCTTCCCCTCTTCCAAATATCTCACTGTCAAACAATTCTTCAATATCCTCTATCCTTATATCATTAAGAGTGTTCATTTTCATAAAAAAATACTCCAATAACCATCAATCATTTCATCAGCCACAAATTGTATTAGCTCAGAATAATCTTCAATTCTAACTTTTAATAAATCTGAATTATCAGCTTTTCTTATAGCCTTTAGATATTTCTGACGATTTTTGTTCCTTATAATCAGAGGAGGATAATTGTTTTTTATTAAAATATAATTTAATATCATCCTTCCAGTTCTTCCATTTCCATCCATAAATGGATGTATTTTCTCAAATTTATGATGAAATATTTGTCCGAGAACAAAAGTATGAAATTTATCTTTATTTTCATTATACCATTTTATTAATAAATCCATATCAGTTTTTACATAAGGTGCAGGAGTTGATTTAAAATTTGCTTTTATGACTCTAACATCCTGACTTCTATATCCAATTCTATTATCTATAGAGGACTTTGAATAACCCCTATTTCCGAAGGAAATCGCGTCAAAGTCCTTCTTAGAGAGTTTTGAATTTTGAGGTTTTTCAAAACTCTCTATATTGTATAATAGTTTTTTATGGATATTTATAATGAATTCATTGGTAATTTCATCCTTAGATTTAGATTCTATCAAATCAAAAAAAACTTTTTCAGTGTTCTGTAAATCATAAATCTCCCTTAATGTTTTATTTTTAGGTGTTTTCCCTTCTTCTAATAGTTTTTTTGCTTCCTGTAAATTAATTGTATTTCCTTCAATTGAAGTAGTATTATATGCAAATTCTATGAGAAAATTTTTTAATATTTCTTGTTTTGTTAAAGAATCAAGTTTCTGAAACTCTTTTATATAATGAAGTTTACAAGCCTCAATATCTATAAGTTTATCACCGAGAAACATATCTTGTTTTAATTTTAGCTTCTTGACCTCTTCAATAAATCTGTTAGATTCAAGGAAATTATGAATTGTTTTGTAAGCCTTTCTTATTCTCTCTTTATGCTTTGGAAGTTTTTCTAATGCTTTTTTGACTTCTTCTATATTGCTTCCTAAATAAGCTAGATCTTTATTGATTACTCTGTTCCCCCTTCTTTCAGATGCCCTTAAGTAATAATATTCTTTATTCCCAATAGTTTTTTTATAAATATATACCATTAAAAACCTAAGAAAAACGAGTTTATAAATTTTACCCTCTACAAATAATAATTAAAATGTAAGGGGTAAATCGCCACCGCCATGCTCGTAAGTCTGCTCGTTATTTCATCATTAGTTAGTCTCGCAAACTTACTCAATCGAACCGCAACAAAAATGCGGATGACTTAGATTAGAATCCGAAGGATAAAAAGATTGCAAAGCAATCTCTTAACGCCACCGCCAAGAGTATAAAAAAGTTGTAACAGTTAGCATGTTATCTATTTATTACTTCTACCACCTCCAACCAAGCCAAACTTTCACTACTGACTTCTGAAACGTTTAATAGAGAAGATTTAAATATAGTTTTTTAGTTATTTCCTTATGAAAAGAGTATTAATAGTATTAATTTTATTTTTATCATTATCAACATTCTTAACTCCATTTATCTTAGCTGATGATAGAGAAAATAATGAGAGAAATTATTTTAAAAAGATCTTAGATGTTCTAAAAGATATTCTTGCTGAATTAAAAATTATATCAGGAAAAAATGAAACTATTATTGTTGAACCGAATATAACTGTTAATCCTAATATAACCTTACCTGATGAAGAATGTGAATTTGAGAAGTTAAATCAACAAAAAGTTAATATTAACGTTGGTATTGATAATATAGGTTGTTGTGGATATCACAATTTTACCGAAATAGTTCATATTCCTTCAGAACTTATGTATGAAGATGTTGATGTTGTAAGTGGTATGGTGGTAGCTGTAGATAACTCTGGAGGAAGTAGTATTAATGTAAACGGAGTAAATTGTTTTACTGTAGACAATACAGGGCTGCTTGTAAGAGATCATCGAGAACCTTTAGTGAGCACGTTCAGAGAACAAAGAATATATAAACTTCCTCAAAGTTGTATTGATGCCTTCGTTCCAGGTTCAAATAACTTAACTATATCTATTCCTTCAAACAGTGGCGGATTTATAAATGAATATTATCTTGAAATGAAAGTTAAATCAGTAAATTGTTAATTTATTTCTGCCATATAGGTTTCTGTTACGAATTTCTATCTTTAGATTCATAAATACAGCTAGAAAACGCCATTTATAAGATTTCCTAACTGTAACAACTATTTTACATGCCACCGCCCTATCCGGTCGTTGGCATTTTATAGATAGCCATGCAACTTCATTTCATTCAGTTGCATAAAACTTCGATAATTTTCAATTCTAATCCTGTGATTAGTTGCTAAATTGAAAATTATCGCCACCGCCCGGAATCGAACCGGGGAGCCCAAAGGGCCCTGGTCTCAAGCCAGGTGCACTACCACTATGCGACGGTGGCTTAAAATTTATTCACATAGGATTTGTTGAAACTTAATCCCGGAGGGGTTATATCCTCAACATTGTCTATGTGGATAGGTTTTTATTTCTTTTAATAAAACTATTAGAATTAAACAGATTATAAATTTAATTATTGTTGTTTAAACGATAATATAAATACTTATAGAGAACTCCTATGAGAATTCTTAAACCATAAAGCTTATCTATTATTTAAGCTTTATTATTTTGAAACATACGACAAACTCCTATTCGTGGTCAAGGCCACATTATGATCAGTCGTTGTATTGTTTTATTTTTGAGAGGGTGCTCTAATCTTTGCAACGGATTAAAAATCCAAGTTCTCTAACAG
>Ga0209541_10005109_pt1 | contig 22970 bp, 38 predicted proteins | sample RifCSPlowO2_01_FD_184027 | JGI IMG/M metagenome (GOLD analysis project Ga0209541, IMG submission 184027) | Groundwater microbial communities from Rifle, Colorado - Rifle CSP2_plank lowO2_0.1 (SPAdes) (version 2) | ecosystem: Environmental > Aquatic > Deep subsurface > Groundwater | place...
CGTTCGTTTGCCGGGTGATAACGCCCCCTCCGAATTCACGGGTTCCCCCTGATGCGCTCATTTAATTTTTCATACATTCAACTTCGAATTGGCGAAAAACAACATTAGTCAAACAACTAGCAATTAGTTTTATTCTTCATCATTAATTCTTCTTTATCATTAGATTAAAATTCCTCTTGACATTTAAATTCTTAAGTATATAATCACACTTATCTTATGCCTAAAGAACATTTATCATCTGACCAGGTAAGAAATTTTTGGGATTGGGCGCGCGAGAATCAGGGAAGGGTAGCCCCTGTGTTTAGAGACGCATCAGATAATTCGGGATGGGTGGTAGGAGATACAAAAGAGCCCATGTTTATGATTGGAGGAAGAATGGAGGGACTAGAAGCAGATTTATATTATCCCACTGTCTATGCAGAAGAATTGGTGAAAGCTGGGGTGATTTTTGAGAGAGATTCTCGTTCCGCAATTCCTTCGGGCAGGTCTTTAAAATCGCAAAGCACATAAGTTTTTAATGAAGGGGATCAAGTTTAAAACTTCCAACACTTATTCCTTGAATAATTTTTTCTTCTCTTTTCTTCTCTTGTGCCGACAAGAGAAGCAAAAGCTCTCGCCTAGTCTCGTTTCATGCTTTCAAATTTAAATTCGCTTATCGGGGGATTTCACCCCCTCCTTGATAAACAAGGAATCCCCCTGATGCACTCTCTCGCAAAAACTTAACGTCCTTTGTTCGATTGCAAGATTGTAAATACCACTTAACGATTTAGTTTTTCTTATTGACTTTTAAATTCTAAAGTCTATAATCACACTTATCTTTATGGCACCAGTTGAGCTTGAATCCCCAGGAAGTCGCATCAAAGTAACTGTTTCTCCTGGAGAAAATTTTTCAATGCTTTTAAACTGGGGTAAAGATAGGGGAAGATGTAAAATTTCCAAAATTAAGGTTCAAGTCAAATGCAGTAATGATGATCAAAAAAGTGAAGTTGCAACGTCTTTAGTCGAGGGAAGACCTAGAATAAAATTAGGACCTTTGCAGTTCGGATTTAGGGAAGAACGTACGTTTGATGGAACAGCAAGGTCAGTTGCTATGAGAAAAGGCGACGAACCAATTAAATGGGGACTTGAAACAGAAGATTTATTAGAATTTAAACACCGCTGATTAATTTTTAACTGAGGGTTAAATTATGGCACCAGAAAATAGGAGTTAAATTTTTATGAAATGTGAGAAAGGAGTAGAAAAAGGTGGGCCGAGAGAATGTTCCGGCCGTTTTTGTGAACCAGATTTTTTTACTGCAACAAGAATTGCGCAAAATTTCACCGACAGAGAACTTAGTAAGAGAATCGCAAAAGTGGAATCTAGATTAGATCAAAACCTGAAAGCTGCGAGGTACAGGCGGGATACAATCAATTAATGCAAGCAGCTCGAGTAAAGGGAATGCCGCGTGCCCAAAAGAATTGATAGAATATTTTCTGTCTTAATCTCAAAGTACTTATTGAATAACCTCTCTTCATATAGTAAAATAGCGGAATGCCTAAGGGGAGAATTAGGGTACGTTTAAAAAGTTATGATGCAAGGGTTATAGATCTTTGCTGCCAGCAGATTTTGGATACTGCAATAAGAACCGGTGCCAAGGTTGTAGGTCCTATTCCGCTTCCTACGCAAAGAAGCGTTTACGCGGTCAACAAATCCCCGTTTATAGACAAAGACGCAAGAGACCACTTTGAAATAAAAGTCCACAAAAGATTAATAGACATTATTTCCCCAACCGATAAAACTATAGACTCCTTAACCCACCTCGAACTCCCTGCAGGAGTTAATATTGAGATAAAGATGTAACCCCGAAATTTTCATTTTTAGTCAAGCTTTAAATCTGTGAAGCCTGAGGTTGTTTAGACAAGGGAATTGATTTTCCAGAATGAATTGCGTGGTCAATCAAACTTTTTGCGAGTTTTAATTTATTAAGCGCAGATTCTTGGTCTAATTGATCAACAAATTCTCTTCCTGTTCGATTTACGACTTCCATAAAAGCATGTTGTTTTTGCCAGTATGGATTTTGCATGTCGAATCCAGGTTCTCTATACGGATTATCCTCTGGTAAATACATGGTTTGAACGTTTATTGCATTCCCACTAGGATGAGCAATGATTAAGAAACCGCTTCTTCTATGTGCAACTCCTGCATCTGCTCCGATGTTTACAATTTCTAAAGCAAAACCTTCCGGCTGTTCATTTTGTGCGACTACTAATTCCATGTCAGGCCATCCAGAAGGAAGTTTTAGCCAATCCATTGCCTTATGTTCAAGTTTATAAGACAAACCTCTAATGCCTGTTTCTCCAAACATCCCCCAAAATTTTCCCCACTTAAGTATATCTGCTATTTGATCTTGTTCAATATTAAGTTTTGCTTCTTGTCTCCCACCTTTAATTTCAGGAATACTTTTGACCACCGCCATTATCGAATCAAAGACAGGCTGCTCGGTTTCTGTTGATTCTTCTGGTTGGATGTCTTCTGTTCTTCTTATTGCGTTTTCAGTCATGAGATCAATATTATATCACCCACTATTATTTTTACAACAAGTATTGCATTTGGGGCGGGCTCGGTATATAATTACATTTAATAAAGTCATGACAAATTACCGAACGGAGGTGTTTTTGGCTATATAATAGGGTCATAAGGTTTTAAAGAAGTCAAAGCGACTCTATGTGGTCGCTTTTTTGTTGTTATGAACATACAGACAATTTTGGGACAAAAAATTTCGCAGACGCAAAAGTTTCTGGAAGACGGAACGAGAATTCCTGTGACAACACTTTGGGTAAAAGGAAATGTTGTACTTGCGGTTAAGACAAACGATAAAGATCATTATTCCGCAATTCAGCTCGGATTCGGAATTAAGAAAAAAGCAAACAAAGCATTGCAAGGACAAATTAAAGGGGCAAGTTTAAAACAAGCCCCTAAATTTTTAAAAGAAATAAGAATGGCGGACGAAGATTCATTGCCCGAGATTGGACGGATTCTTAATGTAACTGAAATTTTTAAACCGGGCGATGTCATAAATGTTACAGGGATATCAAAAGGGAAAGGATATGCGGGAGTTGTAAAAAGATATCACTTTAAAGGCGGTCCAAGAACTCACGGACAATCAGACAGAGAAAGAGCTCCGGGATCTATAGGACAAACAACAACACCGGGAAGAGTTTATAAAGGAAAAAAAATGGCAGGAAGAATGGGGCATGAGACAGTGACAATCAGGAATTTGAAAGTCGTAGATGTATCGGAAGATACGATTTTAGTAAAAGGCTTGGTTCCGGGCGGAAGAAATACTTTGATAATGGTTAAAAAGGTCGGAGAAAATAAAAAGTTTGTCCCGCTTTATAGAGAAGAAGAGAGTGCTGAGCAATTGGCACATGCTGAAGGAGACGCTGGGGAAGATGCTAGTCACCAATCCACTTCGGATGACGCTCAACAGGTCGAAGCAGAGCAAACTACAGAACCAGTTTCGCTAAGTGAAAGTCGACAATCGGAATCTGACCAATCAGGAGACGGGCAAACACAGGTTTCAAGTGACGCTCAGGTATCTGAAGAAAAACGAGAATCTGATATTTCACCTTCGCTAAGTGATAGTAGTCAGAAAGATTTAAGAACAGACGAGAAAGGCAATGATGGGACTGCTATCAGTTTACTCGAAACTGGCTCGCCCGTCTCCTCTGAGAATGAAATAAAAAATAAAGATAAAGAAGATAAAAAGGAGGTAAAAGAAAATGCCAAGTAAAAAATTGAAAGTTGAAAGTTCAAAGTTGAAAGTTAAGAATGCAAGAAAAGCAACTGTTAAAAAGAGTTCAACACCAAAGCCCAAGACGGTTAGGTCAACCACGATTAAATCGGGGTCAGCGAGGCTTAGGGCGGATGTGTATAACACGCAGGGAAAAGTTGTATCCAAAATTGGCTTGCCAAAAGAAGTTTTTGGCGCAAAAGTGAATAACAGCTTGATGGCTCAAGCTGTTAGAGTTTATCTTGCAAACCAAAGAATGGGGACTGCCTCAACAAAAAACCGAGGCGAAATAACAGGTTCTACAAAAAAGATTTGGAGACAGAAGGGAACGGGAAGAGCAAGGCACGGTTCCAGAAAGGCTCCGATTTTTGTTGGAGGAGGAGTTGCTTTTGGACCGCGTACACGAGATTATTCTCTAAAAATTCCAAAGAAAATGAAAAAGGCTGCCCTTTTTTCGGCACTTTCCTTTAGACAAAATAATAGAGAAATCAAGGTTGTAACAGGTCTTGAAAATATTTCGCCAAAAACCAAATTTATGGCACAAGTCATAAAAAAACTTGGGTTTAATTCTAAAAAAATAAATGTTCTTTTGGTAATACCCGATAAAGCAAAAAAAGGTTTTGAAAATGTTTACAGAGCCGGAAGAAACATTGAAGGACTTAAAATTCTTGGGGCAAATGCACTGAATACTTATGAAGTTTTAGATAATCAATCGGTCCTTTTTATGAAAGATGCAGTGGGAGTAGTGGAAAAACATTTTGTTAAAGGAGAAAACGGATGAATCGGGATATTATAATAGCTCCTCTTATTTCGGAGAAATCAATGAATGCTGCTAGCTTTGGAAAGTTTACTTTTAAGGTTTCCAAAAAAGCAGATAAAAAACAGATTAAAAAAGAAATCGAGAGCAGATTTAAGGTTAATGTTTTATCCGTTGCAACCGCAATGGTCAAAGGAAAAAAGAGGAGAGTCGGTGCAAAAAGAACAGAAGTTGCTTTATCATCCTGGAAAAAAGCGATAGTAAAACTCAAAGCAGGACAAAAGATCGGAGCATTTGATACGGCAGGTGCGGCCGAAACAGCCCTGCCCTTGGGTAAATAAATATGAAAAGACTTAAAACTATAAAAAAGAAAAAATCAGGACGTGATGTCTCAGGACGCGTTTCGGTTAGACATCAGGGCGGAGAACACAAAAGGTTTTTGCGCGCAATAGATTTTAGAAGAGAAAAAACAGACATCCGTGGCAGAGTTATTGGATTTGAATATGATCCAAATAGAACCAGCGATATCGCTCTTATTCAATACGAGGATGGAGAAAAAAGATATATTTTGGCTCCGGAAGGTCTGAAGTTAAACGACATTATTATCTCAGGAGCCGAAGTAGATCTTAAAGTTGGTAATGCAATGCCGCTTTCCCAAATTCCGATTGGAACATTTGTTCACAACATCGAATTGACACCCGGCCGGGGAGGACAAATGGCAAGATCTGCAGGAACGTCTGCAACAGTTGCGGCTCATGAAGAAGGTTATGTTCACCTAAAACTTCCTTCAAAAGAAGTTCGAAAAGTAAGAGACAGTGGTATGGCGACAATTGGAAATTTAGGAAATGCAGACTGGAAAAACGAAGTTATTGGGAGTGCGGGGCGAAAAAGGCACATGGGAATAAGACCGACAGTCAGGGGAGTTGCCCAAAATCCAAGATCGCATCCTCATGGAGGAGGAGAAGGAAGGACAGGAATCGGTATGCCAGGCCCAAAAACTTATAGAGGAAGACCTGCGGTTGGAAAAACACGAAAAAAGAAAAAATATTCAGATAAATACATTTTGCAAAGGAGGAAGAAGTAAATTGAAAGTTGATAGTTTAAAGTTGAAAGTTAAATTTTCAATTATCAATTTGCAATTCTCAATTTAATTATGGGTAGGTCGAGTAAGAAGGGGCCGTTTATCGACCCTAAGTTATTAAAAAAAGTAATGGCGCAAAAGCAGACCGGAGAAAAAGGTGCTATTAAAACTTGGGCAAGAGCATGCCAGATACCGCCTGAGTTTATCGGGCATACTTTTGCTGTTCATAACGGAAAAAATTTTATAAATGTTTTTGTAGCAGAAGGAATGGTTGGATATAGGCTCGGAGAATTTGCGCCAACAAGAACATTTAGAAGTCATGGTAGAGTCGTGGCAAGAGAAATTTCTAAGACATAATATGAAAATAAATACCAATCAACTAATCATCAAATCAACAAATCAACAAATTCTCAAATTGGAGATTGGTTTATTGGAAATTGGAAATTGGTTTATTACGACTGAAAGGAGTTATGGAATATACAGCAGTTGCTAAATCAATAAGAATGGGGCCAAGAAAAGTGAGATTGATTGCGGATTCTATTCGCAAAATAGATTCAATAGATAAATCGCTTAATGCTCTCTCCCTTCTTAAAAAAAGAGCGGCAGATCCAATTGATAAAACTTTAAAAAGTGCAATAGCCAATGCAATAAACAGAGGTGCTAAAAAAGAAGAGCTTTTTATAAAAAGTATAGAAGTTATGGAAGGGCCGGCTCTTAAAAGATTTAGACCATCTACGAGAGGAAGACCCCATCCGCATAAAAAGAGAAGCAGCCACGTTAAAATAACGTTAACAGATAACAGTTCACAAGTAACAGTTAACAAATTACAAAAGTAGTATGAATCAACTAATCATCTAATCATCAAATCAACAAATCAACAAATTCTCAAATTGGAGATTGGTTTATTGGAAATTGGAAATTGGTTTATTACGACTGAAAGGAGTCTGTATGGGACAAAAAATTAATCCAAAACTTTTAAGATTAGGACCGGTTTATAACTGGAGCAGCCGCTGGTTTGATGATAAAAGATATAAAGAAACCGTGCTTGAAGATTACAAGCTTAGGGGAGCTCTTATGAAAAAACTTGAGGCATCCGGAATTTCTAATATCGAAATAGAAAGATCAATTAATAGCATTAAACTTACTGTTTATGTTTTGCGACCTGGTATGGTAATTGGAAGAGCGGGTACGGGAATGGAAGATTTAAGAAAGTTTTTGCTTTCTATTTTGCCGGGAAAACAAAATGGAAAAAATGCTGCAAAACTTGATATTAGAATTGAGCCGGTTAAAGAGCCAAATCTTGACGCATATCTTGTTGCAAAAAGCATATCGGATCAGCTTTTAAAAAGGTTTCCTCACAGAAGAGTTATGAATCAGTCGATTGGAAGAATAATGGGGGCGGGAGCCAAGGGAGCAAGAATAGTTCTCTCAGGAAGAATAGGAGGAGCAGAGATTGGAAGACGAGAAAAACTTCAGCAGGGCAAAGTTCCTCTTTCTACAATAAGAGAGAACATAGAATTTGCCAGCGTTCCCGCTTTAACTAAAAAAGGATATGTTGGGGTAAAAGTCTGGATAAACAGAGGAGAAAAGTGAATGAATCAACTAATCAACAAATCAACTAATCAACAAATAATCAAATTGGAAATTGGTTTATTGGAGATTGGAAATTGGTTTATTGCAACTGAAAGGAGTACATGTTAGTTCCAAAGAGAGCGAAATACAGAAAACAGCAAAGAGGAAAAATGAAAGGAAATGCGACAAGAGGAATTAAACTTGCCTTCGGCGAGTTTGGCCTTTTGTCGCTGGGATCTGCCTGGATAACATCCCGACAAATTGAGGCGGCAAGACGTGCAATTACTCATTATATTCAAAGAGGAGGAAGAGTTTGGATTAGAATTTTTCCGGACAAGCCGGTTACAAAAAAACCGGCCGAAACAAGAATGGGCGGAGGGAAAGGGGATGTTTATGAATTCGTAGCACCGACTAAACCGGGAAGAATTCTTTTTGAAATGGGCGGAGTTTCTAAAGACGCGGCTCATGAAGCACTTCGTCGGGCGATGCACAAACTACCCGTTAAAACATTAATTGTTGATAAGGAGGCAGGGGCAAAATGAAAACAAAAAATAAAAAAGAATTATTTGCAAAGACAATAGACGAGCTTTTGAAAATACTTTCGGAAAAAAGAGATGAGTTATTTTCGGCAAGGCAAGATTTAGCTACGAATAAACTTAAAAATGCTAGATCTATATTTTGGAAAAGAAAAGAAATCGCTCAAATCTTAACCGAAATAAGAGAGAAGGATTTGTTTATGAAAAAGGAGGAATTAATAGAAAATGCAAAAAATGTTTGAAGGAATAGTCGTGTCAGTTAAAATGCAAAATACTGTCGTAGTAGAGGTTTCCAGAAAAAAGCCTCACCCGCTTTATAAAAGGCTTCTTAAAAGAAGCACGAAATTTAAAGTTGATACGGCAGGACAGTCTGTAAATGCGGGAGATAAAGTAAAGATTAAAGAAACAAGGCCTATATCAAAAGGCAAGCATTTTAAGATAATGGAGGTAATTAAATAATGATTCAACACAGAAGTATTTTAAAATCGGCAGACAACTCGGGAGCCAAGTCACTTATGGTTATTCAAATTTATGGAGGATCAAAGAGAAAGTTTGGATTCTTAGGAGACGTTTTAAATTGCGTAGTTAAAGAGGCAACACCCTCAAGGCAGGTAAAGGTTTCGGAGATGGTAAAAGCTGTATTGGTTAGGTCCAGAAAAGAGTATAAAAGAAAAGACGGATCGTATATAAGGTTTTCGGACAATGCGGCAGTAATAATCGACAATATAAAAGATAAAAATCCAAGGGCAACAAGAATTTTTGGTCCTGTTGCGCGGGAAGTAAAAGAAAGAGGATTTGCAAAAATAGCAAGTATGGCAATAGAGGTTTTATAACCCTTCGGCAAATGCTCAGGGTAATAAACATATGAAACTAAAAAAGGGAGATGAAGTAAAAGTTGTAAGAGGAAAAGATAAGGGAAAAACAGGGAAAATAGAAAAAGTTTTTCCAAAATTGAATAAAGTTGTTGTCCCAAACGTTAATTTATATAAGAGACATTTAAAGGCAAGATCACAAAGGCAGCCATCGGAAATAATAACTTTAACAAAACCTTTACACGTATCAAATGTAAAACTTGTGTGCCCAAAATGTCATCTTCCAGCCAGAGTTGGTTATAAGATAGATGATGGGAGTAAAACCAGAATTTGTAGAAAATGCAGTCAGGAGATATAGATATGGCAGACTTGAAAAAAAGAATTAAAGAAGAAATTGCACCGAAATTACAAAAAGATTTAGGAGTCAAAAATTCCATGGCTGTTCCTAATATTTCAAAAATTGTTGTAAATGCCGGGGTTAAGAACGCAACAGTTGATAAAAAAAATTTAGAGATTGTACTCTCGGCACTTGCGGCCGTTACGGGACAAAAACCAAAAGTTACAGTTGCGAAAAAGTCTATTGCCACTTTTAAATTGAGAGAGGGCGATAAAATAGGATTGGTAGTAACCTTAAGAGGAAAGAGAATGTTTGATTTTTTTGAAAAACTTGTAAATATAATATTGCCAAGGCTTAGAGATTTTCACGGAATAAGGAAAGAGAGTTTTGATAAGTCGGGTAATTATACTCTTGGATTTGGGGAATTTAGTATTTTTCCTGAGATAGACGTTGGCAAAATGGACGCGGCCTTAATCGGGCAAGGACTTGAGATAAGTATTATAACAAGTGCAAAAGACAAAGAGGACGGTTTTAAGTTGCTTTCGGCTTTGGGAATGCCGTTTAGAAAAAGTTAAAAGTTAAAAATGAAAAGTCAAAAATTAAAGTTAAAAATCAAAAGTTTTCAAAAATTTAATTTTGAATTTTGCATTTTGAATTTTGAATTGGAGCAAAACGACTGATATGGCAAAAGTATCAAGCATAGTAAAATTTAAAAAGAAACAGAAATTTACAACAAGAGAAAGAAACAGATGCAGTATCTGTGGGAGAGCGAGGTCCTATATGAGACGCTTTGGTCTATGCCGTATTTGCTTTAGAGAAAGAGCAGTAAAAGGCGAACTTCCGGGCGTTCTTAAAGCAACTTGGTAGTGAGCTTGTCGAACTATGAATCATACAGTATCTGATTTTATTATTAGAATAAAAAACGCGGCACTGGCACGAAGAAGAAAAATTTTTGTTCCATATACCCGCATTACAAAAGAAATTGCAAAAGTTCTTCAGAAAGAAGGATTTTTAGAAGAAATTAAAGAACAGTCCGTTAATAAAAAGAAAATTCTGAGTCTTAAGATAAGATACAAAAACAGAAGTCCGGTTTTAACAGATATTAAGATTATTTCAAAACCCTCTGTTAGAGTATATATGCCGTCGAAAAATATAAATGCAAGTCAAAGAAAAGGAATGTTTATTTTTGTTCTCTCAACAAGCAAAGGAATTTTAACAGGATACGAAGCTGAAAGAAAGAATTTAGGAGGAGAGGTTTTATTTAAAGTTTGGTAGTAGCCCTTCGGCTAACGCTCAGGGTTGTTATTTAATATAACAATATGTCTAAGATAGGAAGAAAACCAGTTGATATTTCCGAAGGAGTAACTGTTTCTATGGATGCAGGAATGGTTAGGGTTAATGGACCAAAAGGAACCCTGGCTTTTAAAATTCCGCAGGAGGTTTTGGTAAAAATTTCGGATGGAAAAGTAGAACTTTTTGAGAAAAACCCGCAAGCAAATAACTCAAGAGCGTTGCTTGGTTTGACAAGATCAATAATTTCAAACATGATAACTGGAGTATCTTTGGGATTTGAAAAGAAACTGGAGCTTGCCGGAGTTGGATATAGGGCCCAAGTATCCGGCGAAGATTTAATGCTTTCTCTGGGTTTTTCTCACCCTGTTAAGGTTAGTCCGGATGAGGGTATTAAATTCATGGTTTCGGATAATTCTATTATTATTTCTGGAATCGATAAAGCACTAGTTGGAAATACTGCCGCAAAAATTAGAGCCATTAGACCGCCTGAGCCATATAAAGGTAAAGGAATTAAATATAAGGGGGAAGTTATAAGAAGAAAAGCAGGAAAAGCGGCAAAGGCAATAGGAGGAGTAAAATAATGAATAAAATCGGTATAGAAATTAAAAGAAAAATAAGGATAAGGTCAAAAATAAAAGGCACTTCAGCGCGGCCAAGACTTTCTGTCTTCCGATCTAACAAATTTATTTATGCACAGCTTATCAATGATGATAAAGCAGAAACGGTCTTAGGAGTATCAGAAAAAAATTTAGGGAAGAACATAAAAGGACAAAAATCCGATAAGGCAAAAGAATTAGGTATTTTTTTAGCAAAGATGGCAATTTCCAAAAAAATAAAAGCAGTAGTTTTTGACAGAGGATCCTATGCATATCATGGAAGAATAAAACAAGTAGCGCAGGGTGCAAGAGAAGGAGGGCTTAAATTTTAATGGCGGATGTTAAGATAGCAGAGCAAAAAACAGATAGTAATTTCGAAGAAAAAATAATTCAAGTGAATAGAGTTTCCAAAAAAACAAAGGGCGGAAATAAGATAGGCTTTTCAGTTCTCATGGTTGTCGGAGATAAAAGAGGAAGAGTTGGAGTTGGGCTTGGTAAGGCTCCGGATGTTTCGTTGGCAATTAAAAAAGGAATATCAATTGCCAAAAAGCATTTAATAGAAGTCCCAATTATTAAAGGAACGATTCCTTTTAGAATAGATATTAAATCGGGAGCTGCTAAGATTTTATTAAAACCTGCCCCTATCGGTAGCGGAGTTATCGCAGGCGGTGCTGTTAGAAGTGTTGTTACGGCAGCAGGAATAGAAAATATCTCATCCAAGGTTTTGGGAACTAAAAATCAAGCAAGTAATGTTTACGCGACTATAGAAGCGCTTATCAAACTAACACAGCGATTTAATAAATTAAAGGAGAGATAAAATGGCCTTGCATAAACTTAAGAAAATAAAAAAATCGTCAAAAAAGAGGCTTGGACAGGGATATGGCTCGGGTCGCGGAAAAACAGCCGGTAGAGGGACTAAGGGACAAAAGGCAAAAGGAAAAATATCTCTGACTTTTGAAGGAGGAGCACTGCCTCTTATAAAAAGACTTCCCTTCAGACGCGGGAAAGGAAAAAATAAGGTTTTTAAGAAAAAACCTATGGTTGTGAATATTAAAATTCTAAACTTACTTAAAAAAGATAGCATAGTCGATCTTCAGGCCTTGATTAAAAATAAAATTGTTGATGAAAAAGATGCTAAAATGTATGGTGTAAAAATTTTAGGCGAGGGAGATCTGAGAATACCTTTGACTGTTAACCTGCCTGTTTCAAAAGGCGCAGCAAATAAAATTAAAAAAGCAGGCGGCAAGGTAGAATAAAATGAAAAATCTTTTATCCATTTTTAGGAATAGTCTTAAAACTCCCGATGTAAGGTCAAAGCTTTTATTCACTGCTGCAATTTTTGTAGTCTTTAGAATTTTTGCCCATATTCCGGTTCCCGGCGTAAATGTTGCTCAGCTTAAGGCTCTTTTTGCCCAGAATCAATTCTTAGGACTTCTGGATATTTTTTCAGGAGGAACCCTTGAGAATTTTTCTGTTATGGCTCTTGGTCTTAATCCTTACATTAATGCCTCTATTATTCTTCAGCTGTTGACGATGGTTTTTCCCAAGCTTGAAGAATTATCAAAAGAGGGAGAGGCAGGGAGACAGAAAATTAATCAGTATACTAGAATGCTAACGGTTCCTCTTGCGGTTCTTCAAGCAATAGGAATGTATGCATTGCTAAGGAGTCAAGGAATTATAAAACTTTTACCTTCAATTGAACTGGTGGCATTTATTGTCACTGTTTCTGCGGGTACGGTTCTTCTTATGTGGTTTGGAGAGCTTATAACCGAGAAGGGAATAGGAAATGGAATTTCTCTTCTTATTTTTGCAGGTATAGTAGGAAGGCTTCCTGTTGTATTTGGACAGACAGTTTCAACTATAAATGCGGAAAACATATTTAACATTTTAATTTTTGTGGTGATGGGAATAGTAGTAATATCATCGATAGTTATCATAAATGAAGCAACCCGGCAAATTACTGTTTATTATGCAAAAAGAGTTCGAGGAAATAAAATCTACGGCGGTCAGTCAACACATCTTCCACTGCGATTAAATCAGGCAGGAGTTATTCCTATCATTTTTGCAGTATCTTTAGTTTTGATGCCTTCGCTTATTGCAAATTATTTATCTGCTTCTAGTAATGAGGCTCTTCGCAATGTCGCAACAACAATTGCGATGTGGCTTAATCCAACCGGTATATTATATAACGGATTATATTTTTTTCTCGTAGTAGGATTTACATATTTTTATACAGCAGTTATTTTTAATCCAAAAAAGATTGCCGATGAAATCCAAAAGTACGGAGGATTTATTCCAGGTATAAGACCTGGGACACCCACTGCTTCGTATTTAAACTATATTTTGACCAGAATTACCTTGGTGGGGGCAATATTTTTAGGTGTTATCGCAATACTTCCTACAGTTGCTCAGTCATTTACTAATATGCAAAATCTTCTTTTGGGAGGAACAGGAATTCTAATCGTTGTTTCTGTTGTTCTTGAAACAATTAAGGCTATTGAAGCACAGCTTGTGATGAGAAATTACGACGCTTATTCAAGATGACCCATTCGGGACATTCGGCTGAGCCCAGTCGAAGCCCAAGCTCAGGGTCATAGTGAGTAAAATCGAATCTATGAAAATAGTATTAATCGGTATTCAGGGAGCAGGAAAATCAACACAGGGAAATCTCCTTTCCCAAAAGCTTAAAATTCCCTATCTTTCTACGGGGCATATCTTTAGAGAACTGGCAAAAGAAAAAACGAAGTTTGGAAGATATATTAAAGAAGTTATGAATGCAGGTGATCTTATCCAAGGTAAAAAAACTCTTGCTATTGTTACGGAATATTTAAAGCGACCAGAGTATAAAGACGGTTATATTATGGACGGGTTTCCAAGAACCCTAACTCAGGCGGAGTTTTTTAAAGATGGAGTAAATAGGGTAATTTATCTTAAAGTTTCCGACGGGGAAGCCTTAAAAAGATTAAGTTTTCGAAATGGAGAGGGCAGAGAAGATGAGACTCCAAAGGCGATCGCAAAAAGAATTGAGCTTTTTCATAAAGTTACAGAACCAGTTCTTGATTACTACAGAAAGAAAGGAACGCTCATAGAGATAGATGGAGAAAAAACAATCGAAGATATTCACCAAGAAATAATCAGAAAAATCAATGGAGACCAATAGTCTTCTTATTGGAATAACCGGAGGATTTGGAAGCGGAAAGTCAACAGCCTCTTCCCTTTTTGAGTTAAAGGGTTTTATGAAAATTACTCTTTCAAGTTTTCTTGAAGAAGAAGCAAAGAAGAGAAGTTTTAAAAAAATAACAAGGGAAATCCTTCAGGATATTGGGAATGAGTGGAGAAAAAATTTTGGACATGGAATCTTAGCGGGAAAAGCAGTCGATTACATCAAAAGAGACCCTTCGGCAGGCTCAGGACAAGCAAAGATTAAAAAAGCAGTAATCGATGGAATAAGAAATACAGGAGAAGTAGAAAGACTTAGGAAAGAAAAAAATTTTATACTTCTTGGGTTTGTCGCAGATAAAAAAATTAGATTTGAAAGACTTAAGAATCTTAAAAGAAGAGAAAAACTTACATGCGAAATCTTTAGAAAACTTGACAGAAGAGATATGGGATTGGGGCAGAAACACACAGGGCTTCAGGTTCTGGCTTGTCAGAAAAAAGCTGATATTGTTATAAGAAACGACAGAAGCATTAAGGAATTCGAAAATCAATTAGAAAAATTTTTAAATAGCTATGAAAAAAAAGTTCATAATAGCAATTGACGGTCCGGTAGGAGTTGGCAAGGGTACTCTTGCTGTTGGCTTAGCTAAAAAATTCGGTGCTTATTATATTAATACAGGCGCCATGTACAGGGCTCTAACATTGTTGTGTCTGCGAAAAAAGATAGATATTAAAAATGAAGAAGAGATATTAAGAAATTTTGAAAATAGTACCATTAAGCTTGAGATTGATAATAACAATAACCAAAAAATATTTTTAGACGGAGAAGATATTTCAAGGGAAATTTTTTTACCAGAAGTAACTAGCACGGTTGCTTTTATTTCACCTTTTCTTTCAGTTAGAAAAGAGATGGTAAGAAGACAAAGGGAGCTTTTAAGCAAAGCAGATAGGGTAGTCATGGAGGGAAGAGACATTACTACAGAAGTGGTTCCTAATGCCGATCTTAAAATATTTTTAACAGCCGACCTTGATGTAAGGACAAAGAGAAGGCTTAGGCAGTTAATAAAAAATGGCATAGGTTTAACTTTTGAAGAAGTTTTAACGGAAACCGAAGAAAGAGACAGACGCGATACATTGAGGAGAACTTCCCCTTTAACTATTGCAGAAGATGCCTACGTGTTGGATACTACAGCTCTAAGCATTGAAGAAACCGTAGGTAAGGTTATAGAAAAAATGAAAGAAAAGGGAATTGCATGATTGCTATTAAGGCAAAAGAAGAGATTTTGCTAATGCGAGAAGGCGGGAAAATATTGGCATCTGTTCTCTTAGAACTTTTAAAAAATATTAAGCCGGGAGTTTCTGAACTTGAGATAGATAGGTTTGCGGAAACACTAATTTTAAAAAAAGGCGCAAAACCGGGCTTTAAAGAAATAAAAGGATATAATAACTCCATTTGTGTTTCAACTAATAATGTTGTGGTTCATGGTGTCCCAACAAATTATAAGTTTAAAGCAGGCGATGTTGTTGGAATTGACTGTGGAGTTTTTTATAAAGGTTTTCATACGGATGCCGCACACACTGTGCGAGTTCAAAACTCAAAACTCAAAACTCAAAACTCAAAGGATGGAATCGATAAATTTTTGACAACAGGGGAAAAGGCACTTGATGAAGCGATCAAAACGGCGAAGGCAGGAAATAGAGTTGGCCATATTTCAAGAACTATCCAAAACGTAGTTGAGAAAGAAGGGTATTCGATTGTTCGATCGCTTGTCGGACATGGAGTGGGAAGAACTCTTCATGAAGAACCGGAAGTCCCAGGATTTTTAGATCGAAAAATTATCAAAACGCCTATTCTTAAAAAAGGAATGACCATTGCGATAGAAGTTATTTACAATATGGGAAAACCCGATGTCGTATATAAAAATGGAGATGGATGGACTATTTCAACCGAAGATAAAAGTATTTCCGGACTTTTTGAAAGAACAATCGCCATAACAAAAGATGGACCAGTAATTTTGACCAAATAGCCCGTTTTGTCGGAAGCAGGTTGTTCTTTGAGCGTAGATTTGATATAATCATTTAGAAAAATTTCTAATTTCTAATTCCTAATTTCTAATCAAATAACAGTTTCAAAATTAGGCCAATTAGGCCAATTAGGTCAATTAGGAATTTTATTTTTATGGTTCATCAAGGATCTTTTGAGGTAGATGGAGTTGTCAAAGAAGCATTACCAAACACCCTTTTTAGGGTGGAGCTTGAAAATGGAGATATAGTTCTTTGCCACCTTTCGGGTAAAATGAGAATGCATTTTATAAAAATTTTACCCGGAGATAAGGTGAAACTTGAAATGACTCAATACGATAAAGCAAAAGGCAGAATTACATATAGATATAAATGAGTTGAAAGTTGATAGTTGAGAATTGAAAAATAATTTTCAACTCTCCATTTTCAATTTTCAATTGACAATATGAAAGTACAGGCAAGTGTCAAACCAAGATGTATGAAGTGTAAGGTAGTCAGGAGAAGAGGCGTTATTCGTATTGTTTGTGAAAATCCAAAACACAAACAAAGACAAGGATAGCACAATGGCTTATGGACTACAGACTACGGTCTACAGCAGAAAACTGCCGTAGTCGGTAGACGGTAGACAGTTAGCATATAATATTATGAGGATTGCAGGAGTTAATATTCCGGACGAAAAAAGAATAGATATTGCCCTATCGTATATTTATGGCATTGGCAGAAATAATGTTTTAGAAGTTCTTAAAAAAGCAGGAGTAGAGACAACAAAAAGAACCAAAACCCTTTCTGAGGAAGAACAGAAAAAAATTCAGAAAGTTTTAGAAGTTTATAAATTGGAAGGAGATCTCAGAGCAGAAATATCCGCAAACATCAAAAGACTTAAAGAGGCCGGATCATACAGAGGTTTTAGACACAGTAAAAATCTTCCAGCAAGAGGACAGAGGACAAGATCAAATGCCAGAACTAAAAGAGGCAAGAGAGTGACTATAGGAGCAATTAAAAAAGAAGTAGCAGCAAAAATGGGAATTATAACCGATAAAAAATAGAATATGGCAGAAAAAACATCAACCCCGATTAAATCGGAGATAAAGATACATGGCGCCAAAACCAAAAAAAAGACGGGAGCTGTAGTTTCCGAACATGGACGGGTATATATTACTGCGACCTTTAATAACACATTAATCACAATTACGAATAAAGAAGGGAATGCAATTTCCTGGGGATCTTCGGGGTCCTCGGGATTTAAGGGGACAAGAAAATCTACTCCATATGCAGCAACAATCGCTGTTGAGAATGCCGTTAAAAAAGCCGCCGAAAAAGGCTTAAAAACCGTGGAGGTTTATATAAAGGGTCCGGGATCCGGAAGAGATTCGGCATTGCGGGCAATAAGAACAGGCGGACTATCAATTTCTTTGATTTCGGATATTACGCCTATTCCGCATAACGGCCCAAGACCAAAGAAAAAAAGGAGAATATGAGAAAATTGAAAGTTGAAAATGGAAAGTTGAAAATTCAATTCTCAATTCTCAATTCTCAATTCTCAATTTAAAATTATGGCTAGATATACAGGTCCTAAACACAAATTAGCAAGACGAGAAGGAATAAATATTTTAGATAAAAATTCTGCGAGTCTTAAAAGACGCCTTAATATCCCTCCGGGGCAGCACGGTCGAAAAAGGCATAAGAGGCTTTCGGAATACGGTCTCCAGCTTAGAGAAAAACAAAAAGTTAAGGCAACATACGGAATTTTGGAAAGACAATTTAAAAGATTAATAAACTCGGCAGTAAGAAAAAAAGGAGATACGGGAGAAATTCTAATGTCTCTTCTTGAAACGAGACTCGATAATGTCGTTTACAGACTTGGACTTGCAAAGACAAGAACAATGGCCCGCCAGCTCGTTTCTCACGGACACGTATTTGTTAACGGCAGGAAAGTAAATATCCCATCCTACTCTGTTAAAATAGATGATATAATTTCTCTTTCTCCAAAAATTAAAAAAACGGCAAATGTTTTAAAAATTTTAGAAGAGAAAAATAACGAAATTTTATCTTTTTTGGAAAGAAAGGGAGACTTAGGTAAATTAGTAAGGTATCCTAAGAAAGATGATTTGCAGGTGCCTTTTAATTTACAACTGATCATTGAATATTATTCCCGGTAGTGTTAGAATACTTATTTATGCTAGACCCAATTCTAAAAGTAAAAGAAGAAAAAATAGAAAAAGACTTTGGAGAATTTATAATTGAGCCACTTGAGCCTGGATACGGTCATACTTTAGGAAATGCTTTAAGGCGGGTTCTTCTGTCGTCCACTCCTGGAGTAGCCATTACATCTATTAAAATCTCAAACGTCCGACATAAGTTTTCTACAGTACCCGGACTTAAAGAGAATATTGTTGATTTTCTGCTTAACATAAAAGGTTTAAACCTTCGACTGCTCGATTCAAAAACCACAAGTACGATTAAACTTTCCGTCAAAGGTCCTAAAAAAATTACAGCTTCGAGTCTTGATCTACCAGAAGATGTAGAGATAATAAATAAAGATCATTATTTGGGATACCTTTCCGATAAAAAGGCAAGCCTTGATATGGAACTAACTGTAGAGAGAGGATTAGGATATTCCTTGGCAGAAGAGAAAAAAGTTTCAACAGTGGGAGTTATTCCAACCGATGCAATTTTCACACCCGTTAGAAGAGTAAATTATGAAGTTTCTGCAACTCGTGTTGGAAGGCAGACAAACTTAGACAAACTGATACTTAAGATATGGACTAACGGTGCTGTTTCTCCTAAGACCGCACTTGAGGAAGCAGGGAGAATTCTTTCTTCTTATTTTTTTCAAATCTTTCAACCCAAACCAAGCCCTTTGCAGGAAAGTTCTTCTTCTCTGCCCTCTATTTCGGAAAATGTTCTGCGCCTTACGATTGACGAGTTAGATCTTCCAACCAGAATATATAACAGTTTAAGAAATGGAAAAATAGAAACTTTCTCGGATCTTCTCGCTACTTCAAGAAAAGAGTTAATATCTATGAGAAATATGGGAGGTAAATCGATTGCAATTATTCAAGATAAGCTTAGAAGCAAAGGGATAAAGTTGCCGGAATAAATCAAATCTTAAATCTTAAATCTCAAATGTCAAATCCACATCTATAAATCTCAAAACTTTCAAAGATTTTAGATTTGCCTTGTAGTTTTAAGCTTTGAGGTTTGAGATCTGAGATTTTTATTTATGAAGAAAAATGTTTTTGGCAGAAGGTTAAAAAGAGACATTAAAGAAAGAAAAGCTTTGTTTAAAAGCTTAATATCCTCTTTGATTCTTAAGGAAAGGATTAAAACAACAGAGGCCAAGGCAAAGGCTATTAAGGGAGATGTTGACAAACTTATTACGAAAGTTAAAAAGAATGAAGATAATGCAAGAAGGTTTCTTATAAAATCTTTATCGCCTGAGGCTTTAGAAAAATTAATCAAGAAGGTTGTTCCAAGATTTAAAAATAGAGAAAGCGGATACACAAGAATAATAAGACTTGGAAAAAGAATTTCCGATCATGCACCGATGGTAATAATGGAATGGGTAGAAAAAGAAGTTTTTGAGGAAGCTCCAAAAGAAGTTTCAAAAAAAAGAACCCTTTCACATCAAGACTCCCGCTTTGCAGCGAGGCGAGTCGGGAGGAAAAAAAGAATCAAATCCGGAAAAAGAGTTTCTAAAAAAACAACAAAGAAATAAAATATGGATAAAACAACTAAGGCTACGAAAGACGCAGATATTAAAAGATCATGGCATCTGGTAGATGTAAATGGAAAAATATTGGGCCGGATTTCTTCAGAAATTGCCAAACTTCTAATGGGAAAATCAAAGCCCCACTATGTTAGAAATTTAGACTGTGGAGATTATATTGTTGTAATAAATGCTTCGGGCGTAAAAGTTACCGGAAAAAAAGAGGAGAATAAAAAATATTATAGACATTCGGGATACCCGGGAGGCCTCAGGATGCAGACTTTTAAAGAACTTAAAGATTCAAAACCGGAAGAAATTATACGCCATGCTGTAAAAGGAATGTTGCCGCAGAATAAACTTAGAGATAGAATGCTTACAAGACTTTTTGTGTACAGAGATGAAAACCATCCCTATACCGATAAATTAAATAAAAATTAAACTATGCCAAGAAAAAAAATATTAACCGAGACAAAGGAACCGATTCAAAAAAAATCTAAAGAGTTTATTTATGCTGTTGGAAAAAGAAAGGAAGCGGTTGCCAGAATAAGACTTTACCCAAGCGTAAAAGGAGATCTGAAAAAAGGAGATATAATAGTAAACGGCAAAAAAATAGAGGAATATTTTTCAAGTCAAATCCAAAAAGCAAAATATTTAGAGCCGCTTAATATTACTAATACTATTGGAAAGTATGCTCTTACTGTAAAAGTCTCAGGAGGAGGAGTAAATTCCCAGCTTGATGCATTAATTCTTGGAATTTCCCGAGCACTTTCAAAATTTGACAGCGAAAAACACAAATCGGTTTTACGAAAAAAAGGTTTTTTAACCCGTGATGCAAGAGTTAGGGAAAGAAGAAAAGTTGGAATGGGCGGAAAATCGAGAAGGAAAAAACAATCTCCTAAGAGATAAATTATACAATCTGTGGTCTTGCGCCAAAGCGGCGGTCTCTTTTTGAAAAATCAACCAGTGCTCTTACGAAATTTTTTGTAGTAAAACTTGGAAATAATGTATTATCAAAATATAACTCCGAGCCTTCTGCAATCCATCCCAAACCCGAAAGTCTTTTTTCTCCCGAAGTTCTGATTACTAAATCTGCAGGCGGTATTAATCCTTCGCCGTCTCTTAAGGAATGTAAAAGTTCGGTTGTGATTTCAAGACTTGGATTAACTTTGACTGCTTCGGCTAGCTTTTGTGCTGTTCTTAATTCTTGGTCTTCTCCGCTAAATCCAACCGCTATATAAATTACTTGTCCGGCATTTTCTCTAGTTTCTTTTTCAACCTCTTCAATCCTCTTTCCTACATGAGGATATTTATTAAAGATATCTTTTCTTCCAATGTGAATAAATCTGTCTCCTCTTTTTATAAGATCCGGCTCAAGTCTCTTTAGCGTTTTATAAAAAAGATCCATTAGGTAATCAACTTCCTCAGGTGGTCTTCTGAGATTATCCATAGAAAGTCCCCATGCGCCCACATAAGGAATTTGATCGGAAAGTTCGCTTAAATCATTAAAAGCTTGTACTATTACTTCCGATCCTTTTTCATGACCTGCCTGAACAGCAAGTTTTTTGGCTTGAGCCCATCTACCATTTCCATCCGGGATAATAAATACATTTTGGGGCCATCTATCTTCGGGGATTTTTTGAAGTTCTGGATAGCGATCGAATATACTTCGTTGTTTCTTCTCAAGTCCATTTGAGCCGAATAAAACTCTATGTGCAAGTTTGTCGAAAAGGCCTATATGTGATTGTTGTTCGGGTGATCTAGCCATGGTAAAAGTCTATTCTACTCAGAACGGAGCTAAAATGCAAATGTCGAGATTTACGAAAAAGTTAGAACCGAATTTCTAAACTCATAGCCTCGCTTCGCTCGGCTACTCCGGCGCGGCGGGTGCGGGCGCCGCGCCTCCGCTATTTTTTGCGCGCGATTTTTCTTTTCCTTGCCCCACCCTTCCCGTGCGCGGAAAAGTTTTTACTCCCATTATTTTAACAGAAAGTTTTGAATGAAAGAACAATTTTGCTCTAGAGCTGGGTCGGACAATTTGCAATGTTCAGTAGATCCTCTATACTTTAATTATGGTTGACTCCCAGAAGGTAAGTAACGAAGATAACCACTTATCAAAGAAGAAGCTCGCAGCAATTTCCTTTTTTCTTGTTTTGGGAAGTGTAGTTTGGTCTATTTTAGGATTCAGTATTGGTCTTGGCTATGGGTTGTCCGGCCAAAAACCAGACTTGATATTTTGGCTGTTGAGTTGGCCTTATTTTATTACTTTTTTTGCCGATGAGATTATATGGAGCCCATTGTCAAATTTATTAGGAGATCTTAAGTATGAACTTGATTTTGTAGTTCCATTTTTGGGTTCTGCGCTACTTCTAATTCTTGCGTCTTTAATTGCTTTGATTATAAAAAAATTTTGGGGGAGCAAATATGTCTTTGTCTATTCAATAATTTTCGGAGTTCTGCCTATTATTGCTTATGGTCTTTTTTACACGTATAGCTATACTATCGCCTCAAAACAACAAGCCGAACAACAAGTGCAGTTCCAAAAAGAAATCGAGGAAATAAAATCTACTCTTCCAATTAAAGAACCTACTTATATCCCTAGCTTTTTAACAAAGATAGGAGAACGTCCGGGTAGTAATCCCGATGGGGTTACTTTTTATTATTCAGGTGGTGGAACTAAAAATATAACCCAAAGTTGCTTGACTATCACGCAGTATGAGGGTCCGCTTGGGGTTAAATTTCCTAATACTTTAATCTCATCAGAAAAATTTATTGATATTAATGGAACAAAGGCGTTGCTTCGAAGCGAGAAAGACATTTCAGGAAACACATATCCTGGAGAACTACGCTTTGAACATTCTGGATTTTCATTTATGTTTATGTATTTACGCGGAGGGAGTTGTTCTAAACTTCCCTTACTATCCGAAGATGAGTTATTAAAAATTGTCCGCTCTATGGTTAAATAATGAAGAATCAAAATAAAGGCATTTAATAATTCTTTCTTGTGATTACAGCTAAAGTTTAAAATCCCCCTTGAAATAAAAATTTCAATCTGTAATATTAAAGTTGGTCTCAGTTTTTATGGATTGTCTTTTTTAGTGACGCACTCGGACAGTGTGGAGACAATCCTAACTGAGACCACCGGGTGCGTCACTTAGTTTATAGAAAGTTCTTTAAAATTTTTTCGTTTCCTTTGAAATTGGGAATTTCATACGAGCCGACACGTTCGGAGGCGCGGCGCCCGCACCCGCCGCGCCGGAGTAGCCGAGCGAAGCGAGGCTATGAGTTTAGAAATTCGGTTCTAACTTTTTCGTAAATCTCGACCA
>Ga0209541_10005111_pt1 | contig 22965 bp, 23 predicted proteins | sample RifCSPlowO2_01_FD_184027 | JGI IMG/M metagenome (GOLD analysis project Ga0209541, IMG submission 184027) | Groundwater microbial communities from Rifle, Colorado - Rifle CSP2_plank lowO2_0.1 (SPAdes) (version 2) | ecosystem: Environmental > Aquatic > Deep subsurface > Groundwater | place...
GCGGGCAACGGGGAATCGTTTCCGGTGCTTGTTTCCATGAACGACGAAGAAGATGGAACGATGCTTACGCCCGACCCACTGACTTTTTCCCTTCTCGGTTTTGCTATGTCACAGCCGGTGCAATCGTTTGCCTCGGAGTTCTTTAGGGACGGTGTGCGCTATTGGCGGAGTGCCCGTGCGATCACGGGAACGACCTCGAATACCGCCGTAGGATACGTGCTCACTGACCTGTCAATGGCACAAGGAGATGCGGTCGCTCGGCAGAATATCCAAAATGCATATTTGACGCTCGCGTTCATCACCCTCCTTATCATCGTGCTCTTGGCGCGACAAGCGCGCATCATCGACTACGCAGCACTCTATCTGCGACTGAAGGAGGTCGACAGGATGAAGGATGACTTCATCTCTGTGGCGGCCCATGAGTTGCGCAGCCCTCTCACGATCATTCGGGGGTACACAGAGATGATTGGGAACGAAAAACTTTCCCATGCAGGGAAGGAGCATCTGGAGAATATTGACCGCTCCGCCTCCCAGTTGAACCTTTTGATCGGTGACATTCTCGATGTAGCAAAGTTACAGGAAGGTCGCATGTCCTTCGCTTATAAAAATGTTGACGTTTCGGGAGACATTGCGACCGTTGTTGACTCGTTTATGAAGCCTGCAGTGGATAAGGGGCTTCGCCTTTCGTACGACCGCACGCCACTTCCGCTTCTTTCCGTCGACACCGATCGTTTTCGCCAGGTGATGATTAATCTTGTGGGGAATGCGGTGAAGTACACCCCAAAGGGCAAGGTAAAAATCATGACCGAGAAGGAGGGCGACAGGGTGAACATTCGTGTTTCCGACACGGGAATGGGCATCTCGGCGGAAGATCAGCAGAAGCTATTTCAAAAATTCTATCGTGTAAAGAACGAAGAAACACAGAAAATCACAGGTACCGGCCTCGGGCTTTGGATCACTGCCCAGATAGTGAAAACGATGAAAGGAACGATTGCGGTTGAGTCGATCAAGGGCAAAGGGACCGACTTTGTTTTGAGTTTTCCCGTCGTGAGTAAATAGTCGAAATAAGGATATTGATGTTTGTGCCCGAAATAGCCAAAAAATCTGCCCTCATCCGTTCGTGGATAAGGGCAGGATTGTTCCTGTGATGTCAAATGGGCGTGCACGGCTTTTTTGCCGCTTCCACGAGCCACTCGAGTTCTGGGGCGGTCTCGCTCAACATTTTGCACGCCAGCGTTAACACGCCCGGTATGGCAGCTTCCGTCTCCGCGAAACCTGCCGCTATGCTTATTGTGGCCATCATTCCGATGGCCAGGTACGCATCGAGCAATTTCGTGATGCGGAGTGACATATCCGCGTCACCCAGGCTTTGCGAAATCTTCAATGCGGTTGTTGCGTAGCCGACTGCATTGTCGACCTCGTTTTTTCTGAGGAGCGAGTAAGACTCGACAACAATGGCCGAGGCCAAACGCTCCATTGCCACTTTTCCACCGACGTTGACCTCCGGCGACGCAGTGACAACGCCGTTGACTGCGTTAGTTTCATCGGCCGCATGAGAAGCGACGGCGGGGAGCAGTGTCACAGCGAGACACAATACCTTCAGAAAGTTTTTCATGGTCCCTCCTTGAGGGAAAAAATGGAACTGTTTTTACTACTCGGATGTATCAAAAAACCTGCTTTTAGCGTACATGAAGATTACGTGAATGTCAATGCCGCTAACATTTGTTGATGAGATTTGCTAGAATAACAGTATAATACGGCTTGAAATGGACTCGTGATTAAAGAATATGAGCGACATCAAAAAGATATTTCGCAGTTCACGCATCGCTCTCAAGGGTTTTTGTCATGCATATGACTCTGACAAGAGCTTTCGCATGGAGATCAACTACGGACTCCCTGCGTATCTCCTCCTTGGCTGGTACCTAGCTCCTTTTGAGTCGTGGGAATTCCTGTTCTTTACTTTTTCTTATCTCCTTATTCTTATCGTTGAGTTGGTCAATACTGCATTTGAGAAGATGCTCGACCGCCTTCATCCCGAGAAGCATGAGCTCATAGGAAAAAGCAAAGACATCGCATCGGCGGCAGTTTTTACCTCCTTTGTCCTCGCCACGATCGTTGTCCTGACGCTTTTGTATTCACGCAGTGTAGTCGTAATATAAATGTTACGACGAAGTTTCTGTATTTGATGAAAGGCTTGATGCAGAGAAATTACCCCTCAATTTCCTGCGCAACGTAGTTTGACGGTTTTTGCGCGAGATGTTTTTCGAGTTCTTCTCTGGTGAGAAGACCTGCTTGTGCACCTACGTGCTGGACCACATTCATCGAGTTGATCGGCCCCCACTCAAGCGCGGTAGCAAGAGGAAGTCCGAGGAGAAGCGCAACGGTAATGGTCGACGAGCATGCATCGCCGGCCCCGGTACGATTCACCGGAGGTTTTGGGTCGGGGTAGGGGGGGATGAAATAGGTCTTTCCGGAGTAACTATCGTATGCATATGCACCCTTCGGTCCGTCGGTGATGACGGAGACCTTCGGCCCGATTGCTGACATCATTTTGGGAAGTTTTCCGGCATCTAGTTCGTTGGTGTTCAAAATGATTCTTGCTTCCTCAACATTGGAGAAGAACGCTTCGGTGTGTGCGTACAGTTCTCTGAGTGTCTCCTTCCCCATCTTGATCTGAAATGTTCCCGGCTGAAATGCAAGTTTTACCTCCGGGTGAGTTGCGAGATAGGCGGCGATCTCTTCGTGGTAGAGAAGTGAATCTTCCCCGACCGAAGAAAAATAGACCCACTTTGGTGTCTCGATATCAGGAAGCTTGTACGGATACCGTTCATGTTTAATGAGAATCGTCCGTTCTGCGCCATGCTGAAGGACGTAGTGGTAGTTTGATGCCATCCCCGTGTGTGTGCGCACAAAGCGCGTGTCGACGCCTTCCTTTTTGAATACCGCAAGAATTTCTTTTCCGTGGTCGTCATCGCCCAGATCGGCGACGAATGCAGTGCGAAGGCCTAGGCGCGCCGCGGCGACGGCGGCGTTCGCCGCATTTCCGACCGCGGGAACAACGATGACCGATTCGTAGGGGATCTTTGTTCCGTTTGTAAAACAGAGTTCTTCGTCAACGATACCCTCTGCATTTTCTCTCCGTACGATACTCGCCTGTCGTATCTGGATAAACGCGTCCGTCACCGTGTCGCCGATAGCGATGAAATCAAATTGTTCAGTCTCGTTCATATGAAAATGGTTATTGGTGGCAGTATATCATGAAGCGTGACGAACTACATAAGACCGTCTTATGGACTACCATAGGACGGTTTTATGTAGTTGTAATAAAAAACGCCTGCCATTGCAGACGTTTGGTACGATTAACTCAGCATCCCAGTCGCGCAAGTTCCGCTACGCGCATGCGGTTGCCGAATTCGGCGCGGTCGTATTTGATCAGGATCACCTCTTGGGTTTTCTTGTCTTTTACGATGAGACGGTCTGCTCTGCCTTGCTGGAGCTCCCGAATTCCTCCACCAAACGGCCAGAGTTCGCTTTCTGTGTCAGTAAAGATGACCTTTTGCGACATGCCGAGCGATTTATAGAACTCCGCCTCTTCGTACAGCATTTCCTGCTCACTTGACCCGGGGAAAACAAGTGGCTCACCATGTTCAAGTTTCCAGATATTACCGCGTTCGACCAGAACGAGGCATTTTCCTGTCTGATTCATGCCGTTACCACTGAGGAAGTAGCGTCTCTCTTCTGCGTTGCTCACATCCACGTAGTGAACCCCTTCGATGGTATAGGAGCCACGTATTGACGTATCTGAATGGTGCACAACATCTCCGACCCAAAACGGCGTATCGGGCAAATCACCGATGCGGATGCTGAGTTTCTTTATTCTTTCATGGAACTCACCCCCTCGCCCCAGTTGGCCCAAAAACATGTTTGCTTCAAGAAGTTCGCAATGCCCGCTTGTTGTCGAAACGACCAACTTTTCAAAGTCGATGTGCACACCAGCACGTTTGTGGTCGAAACCGCCGCGTTGGACATATTTTTTTCCGAATCCGACGAGAACTGAGTCTGCCCATGCGGTGTTGATTTTTTGGCCCACGTAGAACCATTGTCGCAGTAGCGCCTCCACCTCATTTTGAGGCGTCTCTTGCTTTGCTTCCATGTTACCCTCCGGGCCTTATATGGCCTTAGTTGGAGTTGGAAAAGAACATCATTCCGCGCCCGCGGAACGTTTTTAAACTACGATGGATAGCGATAAAGGTCAAGGTCACTTTAGTGTCCGATTATCAGAACCCGTTTTCGGGGTCGAGTTCCAGGACGACCTCGTGTTATACTTACTGTGTATGAACGAACGATTGCTTGAGGCGACGGCACGGGCGCTCGTCGCGAAGGGGATTCTTGCGGCCGATGAGTCGACGCCGAGTGCGAATAAACGTTTCGCGGCGGTGGGTGTTGAGCAAACAGAAGAGAATCGCCGCAAGTATCGACAAATGCTCATCACGACTCCCGCGGCAAAAGACGCGCTTTCGGGAGTGATATTTTATGACGAGACGTTTTGGCAGAACACCGATGACGGGAAACCATTTCGAACGTACTGCACAGAGAATGGTATTTTGCCTGGAATCAAGTTGGACGAAGGGCTTGTCGATCTCCCAGGTTTTCCCGGCGAGAAAATTTCAAAAGGACTCGATGCGTTGCCGGAACGTATTTTGAGATATCGCGATGCAGGGGCGAAATTTGCGAAGTGGCGCAGTGTCTTTGTGATCGGACCGGTAACAACTAAGGGGCAGCCGATTCCTCCGACTGACTCCTGTATCCGCGCCAACGTTTTTGTACTTGCGCGTTATGCACGGATAGCCCAAGAGGCCGACCTTGTTCCCATCGTGGAACCGGAAGTGCTCTTCGATGGAACATATTCAAACGAACGTGGAGAAAATGTTCTTGCTGATGTGCTCGGCGCACTTTTTGTGGCGCTCCACTTCTACCGCGTGTATCTTCCCGGAGTAATCTTGAAGACGAGCATGGTACTTCCGGGGCGCGAGTCAGGGATCGCAATTGACCCGGATGACGTTGCCCTGCGGACGTCTCGCACTTTGCGCGACCTTGTTCCCAAGGAACTTGGCGGTGTCGTCTTTCTTTCCGGTGGGCAGACGCCGAAGGATGCGCTCAAGAATTTGAATGCCATTGCGAAGGCAGGACCGTATCCGTGGGGCCTCACATTTTCATTTTCGCGCGCATTACAAGACCCCACGCTCTCGTATTGGGCGACACACGAAGGTGACAGCGAGGGCGCAAAAGCTGTCTTTGCCAGACAGCTCGCCATGGCCGTTGCCGCACGTGAGGGGAAGCTCCCGGCTGACATGAATACCGTTCATGTCCCACAGTAGCTTCCCTTGTCACGGAGAGTGTTGTTTCTCCAGGACAAGATGTATAATTATTGGTCTTGGGTTTTCAGTTACGAGGAACGAGAGGATTCTTAATAATTAGTAATAGCGTCCTATGAAAAACTTTTATTCACCTCTTTTGGTCGTCGGAGTCGGTATCCTTTTTAGCGTCGGCACTGCATTTGCGGCGACGGACGATTATACCAATCGGTTCACTTTTGATGAGGGGACAGGGCGGAGTGCCGGCGATCTCGTCGGCGGACAAAACGGAGCTTTGACGGGAACATCTACGGGGTTTGGCTGGGCATCGGGTATGATCGGGACAGCACTCGGCATGGACGGCGGTTCAGGTGAAAGCGTCGTACTTCCCAACGGATTTTTGAGTGGCACTGAGGGTTCGATTTCGCTGTGGTTCAAGATGAACAATCTTTCTGACCGCAACGTGATCTTCTCCGGTCAATCAACAAATGACAATTATATTTATGCGGCACTCGTGGTTAACCACGAGGGGAGACCGGAGTTTGTTTATCGCGCGGCTACGGACGGTAGCGACAAGAAGGCGCAAGGATCGGGGATTCTCAACAAGAACGAATGGTATTTATTGGTGTTTACTGCTAACGGTCAAGGATACCGCATGTTCGTAAACGGCGAGGAGGCTTCTATGTCAGGCGACAATACCGGCAAGTGGTTTTCCGATTTCACCAATCGCACGCTCAAGTATCGTATCGGTTCGCTCGACTCTAACCCGCGTTCCGGGGTCTTTGACGGATACTTAGACGATCTACGCATCTATAACCGTGTGCTTACTCAAGAGGACGTCACATCACTTTACAATGGGGGAAACCCAGGGACTCCGGACGTACCACTGGCGGCAAAAGAAGTCATCGTGCCGACCGTCGTAATTGATCTAACTCCCACGCCGACTCCTGTAGTGGCCGCCGCCCCCAGTACATCCCTGGTAGCACAAAATGTCTTGACGACACCAACTACGTCATCGGTCACCGACATGGCACTCTCGGCGGACACAACGCGCAAAGCGAAGATCCAGGAATTGATCGGCCAGATACTTCTCCTGATCGCCGAGTTACAAAAACAACTTGCCGTACTCAAGGCGCAGGCGGTGAGCGCGAGTTAGCAGTTCCCTCTGCTCGACTTTGCCACCTCGCTTTATGCCGACGATTTACGTCACACGGAAGATACCCGACATCGGCCTTTCGATGCTTCGCGAGAAAGGACTTACTCTCGACGTGAGCGCGAAGGACGGACCGCTTACGAAAGGGGAGCTTTTTGGTGCACTGAAGAAAAAGTCTTATGACGGCGTGTTGTGCCTCCTCACTGATGTCATTGATGGTGAAACATTCGATGCGGTTCCCACGGCGAAGATTTTTGCCAACTACGCTGTCGGTTTCAACAACGTCGACATTGACGAAGCGCAAAAACGCGGCATTACCATTACGAACACCCCTGGTGCGCTCACCGATACGGTTGCCGAGCATGCAATGGCCCTTATGCTCGCGGTCACGAGGCGTATTGTAGAAGGGGATCGGTTGACGCGCAGTGGTGCGTGGGACGGCTGGGGCCCGATGCAACTTCTCGGCATGGATCTTGCTGGGCGTACGCTTGGCGTGTTGGGCGCAGGAAGGATCGGGTCACGACTCGCGCATTTTTGTCAGAAAGGATTTGAGATGAACGTGATTTACTACGACGTCAAACGCAATGAGGCGTTCGAAAAAGAAACCAGTGCACGATTTTGCGCGACTCCGGAAGATGTTCTCCGCGAAGCCGATGTGGTTTCCGTCCACGTACCGCTCCTTGATTCAACGAAGCATCTTATCAATGCCGAGCGTTTGAGAATAATGAAACCGACGGCTTACCTCGTGAACACTTCTCGTGGCCCCGTCATTGATGAGGCCGCGCTTGTGGAGGCGCTTCGGTCGCACACGATCGCCGGCGCCGGGATTGACGTATACGAACGTGAGCCTCAACTGGCATCCGGACTTGCAGAGTGTGAAAACGTCGTGCTTACACCGCATACTGCTTCAGCATCCGTCCCCACCCGCGACGGTATGTCCAAGCTTGCCGCAGAGAATTTGATTGCATACTTCGAGGGAAAGACCCCACCAAATGTCGTGCGATAAAACAAGTTGCCCGTTACTGGAACTGCTCGCCCAGCTCCTTCGTCAAGTGGGGTTGCCTCAAGCAGTGATATTTGTTATGGTGGCCATTAATTAACAAATAATTTTTGGCTTATGATAACGCTCAACGCCGAACTGCGTGACGTGAAAGTGAATCCGAAAATGATCCGCAGAGAAGGGAAGATCCCCGCGGTTTATTACGGGAACGGAAAGGAGTCGACCGCTATCTCGGTTGACGCTCCTGTGTTTAAAAAGGCCTATGACGAGGCGGGTGAGTCGACCATCATTTCCCTCAAGACTCCGGAGGGTGTGCTCGACGCTCTCATCCACGACGTAGCGCTTGATTCGGTGATCGGAAATCCGATCCACATAGACTTTTATATCGTTTCGAAGGACCAGAAACTCCAGGTTGACGTACCGATCGAATTTATCGGTACTGCGCCGGTCGAGAAGATGGGCGGTATCGTAATGAAGGTCATGCACGAGCTCCGCATCGAGGCGCTTCCCGCGAAACTCCCGTCGCACATCACCGTTGACCTTACAAAGTTGGTCGACATGGACTCGAGCATTACGGTTGCCGATCTTGATCTCGGTGAGGGTGTACGAGCGCTTGTTCCGCTCACAGAAACTGTCGCTGGCGTTACCGAGGCAAAGGAGGAAGAGGAGGTTGTTGCGGCACCGATCGATCTTTCCGCTATTGAAGTTGAAAAGAAGGGCAAAAAAGAAGAAGGAGGAGAAGCAGGGGGAGATGCAGAGAAAGTTTCTCCGACGACTGAGAAAAAAGGAAAGGGAGACTAAATACCCTCTCCAAAAAAGAAAATTTCCCGAGAATAGCCTTATATTCTTTGGAAGTTTTAGCTGTGCAACGCTACTACGCCAGGTGTTTTTCTCAGCGGGGCCTGCCCTGTAGTAGACCGCTTCTTAGTGGGCTTACTACGGGGTATAATTCTCCCATGGACTCTTTTGGGCGGAATATAAGAGCAACCCCAGTTTTTTTCCTTCTGGTCGTTTTTTTGTTCCCGACGGTACTTTTTGCGCAGACAACCGATACGGCCACCCAACAGGCTGCGCTAGAGCAAGAACTAAATAACATAAATCAGGAAATTGCCGGTCTCAACGGTACGATCGGTACTTTAGAGGCACAGGGTGCGAGTCTTGATCGCGACATCAAACTGCTCTCCGCAAACATCAATAAAGCGAATCTTAATATCAAGGCGAAGAACCTCGAAATCTCACGTCTGGGTGCTGGCATAACGGAGAAATCGAGGACGGTGAAACAGCTAGGTCAACGCATTGAACAGGAGAAACAGTCACTTGCGCAGTTAATCAGAAAGACAAATGAGCTGGACCAGGCGGGAATGGTGGAGGTGATCCTCTCGGGCGGGAGTCTTTCGGATTTTTTTCTCGATCTTGACTCCTTTGATGCGCTTCGTGCCGGACTCAAGAATTCAACCGAGGCGTTGAAAAGCGCAAAAACGCAAAATCAGACCGCCCAAGACGCACTTGAAGAAAGACAGGCGGAAGAAATGGATGCCAAGGCCGAGCTTGAGCGGAACAAGCGTCTTGTGGAGGCAAACGAGAAAGCAAAGGCAGCATTGCTCGCGATCACGAAGAACAAGCAGAACGAATACGCTAAGGTGCTGACAGAAAGGAAGAAACGGGCAGCGGAAATCCGTGCGGCGCTTTTTGCGCTGCGCGATACGGGGGAGATTACGTTTGGAAAAGCGTACGATTATGCGGTGGCTGTTTCCGCGAAAACCGGCGTGCGCCCGGCATTCTTGATCGCGATATTTCAGCAAGAATCAGGTATTGGAAAGAATCAGGGTTCGTGCTATCTTCGCAATCAAAAGACCGGTGCAGGCGTCGGCGTGCGAACTGGAAGTGTGATCCAAAAGGTGATGAACCCATCTCGTGATGTCCCGCCGTTTCTTACGGTTACCCGAGGGCTTGGGCGTGATCCTTTTAATACACTTGTTTCTTGCCCACAGGAAATCGGATGGGGCGGCGCAATGGGGGCGGCGCAGTTTATCCCGTCTACATGGGTCCTCTACAGGGATATGGTGGCAAAGGCACTCGAGGTCGACATTGCGGATCCGTGGCGCGCGCGAGACGCGTTCATGGCAGCAGGTTTTTTGCTAAAAGACAATGGTGCAAGATCAGGCTCCTACAGTGCCGAACGCGATGCGGCGTGCAAGTATTTCTCCGGGAGCAAATGTAGCAAGTCACGCCTCGTGGCCACATACGGGGACCAAGTGATGAAGAACGCAGAATCAGCCCAAGCACTCATCGACCAGCTGAACGCATAATTCCGGCGGACTCACTCCACGCTCAGCATCTCAGCCTGGTCACCGTCTCTCCAAAGACCTTGACTCACGTGTCGACAGTATTTTTTCGGAGAATTCTATGATATAAAGATTTAGGTCGGTTCTCGGAGAATATCTTGGATAAACATTGTCCGTTTTGTGACCCCGGTCAGTTTGAGGAACGTTTGGTCGGGTCGATCGGCTCATTTCATGTCATCGCAACGCTTGGCCAGATCAGTGAGGGCGGTTATCTGCTCCTTGTTCCAAAAGTGCACACCCTATGTCTTGGGTCACTACCGAATATGAGGGAATTGGAGTGGGCAATCGCGCACATGCGGAACGCACTCATGAAAGAGTATGCCATGCGGAGCGTGACGCTGTTTGAGCATGGCATTGTCGGGCAGACGGTTCCCCACGCGCATCTCCATTTAATTCCTGAAGCCGTCGCCATCGGTGGGCGTGTGAGAAACGACTTTCCCCGTCACCTGATCGAGGAGTTTGCGGATTTCCGTGCGTTTTACTTTGCATATGCCCTTGAGCAGCGGCCATATCTTCTGTGGAAAGAACAGGGCGGCAGGATTTCCGTTTGCTGGCGTCCGCCCGCACCTTCGCAATATTTGCGTATAGTCGTTGCCGAGGCGCTTGAAAAGCCGGAGCGTGCGAATTGGCGCACGATGGATGCCACATTGGACCGGAAATTATATCTTGAGACCGTTTCGCGGTTAAAGTCGTATATTCCACAAGGCATGTAATCAAGAGACCGGGAACTTCCCGGTCTCTTTTCTTGCCCCGTAGTAGATTCCGAGTTTATTCGGTTTTTGCGGCCACATCATTTTTCGGTATAGATTTTAAAAAAAATAGGTCCGCTCTCTGCTTTTTCGGGACTCACTACGGGGCTTGCCCAAAAAACGCGGATTTGGTAGAGTGACCGACATCATGAAAGCAGAGATTCACCCGAAATACTTTCCGAAAGCAAAGGCGACGTGCGCCTGCGGAGCGGAGTTCATTGTCGGCTCGACAAAAGAGGCGATTGACATGGAGATTTGCTCTCAATGTCACCCGCTCTTTACGGGCATGGAAAGGACAGTCGATACTGCCGGGCGTGTGGAGAAGTTCAAGGCGCGTCGTGCTGCCGCGGCTCCCAAGGCGGAAAAAGGATCAAAGAAAGGAAAGTAACTGCTCAAACGAGAACAGTTCGCCCCGCAGTAGATCCCAGCCTTCGGATATCTTCCACTGTCTCGACTTGTGCAGTGATTCCCGGAAGAACATCCCGCTAATTTTGTCGGAGCTCGCTATGGGGCTCGCACGGTTTTCCCTGTGGGCTTTTCCTTTGCATGAATAAATGTATTACACTGAATTTCAACACTCATGGATCTCGAACCCTATAAGAAAAATTATAAGACACGGTATCTCGCAGAAGAATACGAGCGGCTTTTGGGAGAGATCGAGGAATTGAAAAAACTTTCCGGCGACCCGGGAATGGAAGCGTTGGCGAAGGAAGAGCTTGTAACACTCGAGGTTGCGTTTAGGGAACTTGAGACGAAGATGGCGACCATTCTTTCTCTCGACAAAGCCGAAGAAGAAAGACCCCGAGAGGTTGTCCTTGAGATACGTGCCGGTGTCGGCGGGGAAGAGGCTGCTATTTTTGCTCAGGATCTCGCCCTTATGTATGAACGCTTTGCCGCGAAACGAGGTATCGCGTGGAATACGGTCGATGAATCAAAAAGTGAAATGGGCGGATATAAAGAGGCCACCTTCGAGCTTCGTGGTGTGGATGTATACGACCTTTTGCGATATGAAACGGGCGTACACCGTATCCAGCGCATTCCCGCAACGGAAAAGTCGGGACGTGTTCACACATCGACAGCGTCCGTTATTGTGCTTCCGATCAGAAAGAAGGCAACGGTGGTCGTAAATCCGGTCGATATCGAAATGACCTTTGCGCGTTCCGGTGGTGCAGGGGGGCAGAATGTGAACAAGGTAGAGACGGCAGTTCATTTGGTGCACAAGCCTACGGGTATTCATGTCCACTGCTCTGTCGAGCGTTCGCAGCTGAAGAACAGGGAAAAAGCACTCTCGATCCTCATTGCGAAACTCGAACAGCAGAAAGATGAGGATGAATTGAAGAAGAACGCCGATGCGCGTTCACAAATCGGGACGGGGGATCGCTCGGAAAAGATCCGCACGTATAACATCCTTCAAGATCGCGTAACGGATCATCGCATCAAGGAATCCTGGCACAATATTGAAGCGATTTTTCAAGGAGGCATTGACGATATTGTCGAAACTCTTGCCGCACGCGCAAAAGCAGGAAACCTCGGTCCCGCCGAAGGTGGAGAGGACTGAAAGAGGCGCCACGCTTTAATCGACAGTTGCGCGGCGTGGTCTCGTGAGACCAAAAAATTGAGCCCGCAATAAAGCCGGGCTCAAAGTATCTAAGATCCGAAAGACGAAACTGAGTGCCTAGTCAACAAAGGGCTTGTCGCGGAAGCAGAGGAGGACATCGTCGCCACGCCAGACACGCTCAAAGCTGCCGAGGTAGAAGTGGAAGTCACCGACCGAAGGCACGCGCACAACCGGCACCCCGTAATAGCCGTCGACAGACGGCAGACGATCCTTTTCATCGAAGGAGCAATACCATTTGCCTTTCGGCAATTTGTTTCGCTTCTGTTCCCAAACGAGCGAGACGCCTTGCGCGCCGCAGAGTACGGCGTCTTGACTCTTAAGAAACACCATCCGTTCTTCCGACGTTGTCGTGCCGGAGACAACTTGCCTGAAAGCCCGGGCATAGAGCTTGTCGCCAGGCTTAAGGATTCGACTCGGATTCGGAAAATTGGCGTCAGTGATGACGTCGTGGTAGAAGTAGAAACTCTTGTGAGCTTCGTTCTGATACTCAGCCTTGAACAAGTCGAGCCGTGTTCTGCTCACGTAGTTGGCGGGCATCGTAATCACGCCGAGGTCAACGAGCAGGGCGAATTTTTCGACAGGCGCGGAAACAACGAAGCCTCGAGCAAGCGCATTCGGAATCTCGTCGAGATGCTGTTCGTAATACGCAATCTGCTCCGCCGAGAGTCCGACGAAATTGGGAACTGCTTTCAGGCCAAGGTTGTAGGCCCGCTTTACTAAGGGTGTGTCATGGTTCATGACGTTTCCTCTCAATGTGCTTCCGGGGTCTGCCGGACCAGTTTTTAACCAGTGCCATTGTAGCATGAAACAGCAATATCTGTCAAATGGGTGGTCTTCTCTGATGCAATCTAATAAAAACGATTGCACAAACAAAGGCTTTCTGTTACACTCTGACCCATCATGTCTGAAGTAAAAGCACAGCCCGACAACGCTACGATCGAGGCAATGTTCAAAGTCGGTGCCCATTTCGGCTATTCTCGTGCACGCCGCCACTCGTCAGTGCGTTCGTATCTCTATGGGGCAAAAAACGGTGTTGATATCATCGACCTTGAACAAACATTCAAAATGCTTGAGGCGGCAAAGGCTCGGGTTGAAGAACTCGGCAAATTGGGGAAAACCATCCTTTTTGTCGGCACAAAAGAAGAGATCCGGGACATCGTGAGTGAGGTGGCCAAGTCACTTTCTCTTCCGTACGTGAGCGAGCGTTGGGTCGGAGGGATTCTTACGAACTGGTCGGAGATCAAGAAGCGCACCGGACGTCTTAAAGAGTTGTCTGACAAGTTTGCGAAAGGGGAGTTGGAAAAGTATACCAAAAAGGAACGTCTCCTGTTCGAGCGTGAGATGGCAAAATTGCAGGCGGAGTTCGGCGGTATTGCCAGTCTCGAAACTATCCCTGCTGCGCTTGTTGTTGTTGATCCGCGCGAGGAACATATCGCCGTCATGGAGGCAAAGAAAATGAAGGTGGAAACCGTTGCGCTCCTTAACTCCGACTGCAATGCAAGCGAAGTGACGTATCCGATCCTCGCTAATGACTCCGCACTCCTTTCCGTCCGCTATTTTTTGGAGGCACTTCGCGATGCCTTTCAAAAGGGAGTGAAGGCAAGGGTATAGTGGGGAGGAGCGGCATCGCAACGTTCCGCCGTTTTTCTTTTCTGTTCGGTAATTTTTCTTTATTTATGGAAATCACAATGGTAGCGATCAAGGCGCTTCGCGATGAGACCCCAGTAGTAGAGCAGGGCTCACTACGGGGCAAGCCGGCAAGTTAACTATGGAAATAACAACTGACATGATAAAAGTATTGCGCGATGAAACGAGTGTTTCCATCATGCAATGTAAAAAGGCGCTTGAGGGGGCGATGGGAGACATGGATAAGGCGCGCATGGCGTTACGGAAGCAGAGCGGTGAGATCGCCGCAAAAAAAGGGAGCCGCACGCTCGGCGCCGGCGTTATCGCTGCGTATATTCATGGGAATGGTTCCGTGGGCACCCTTCTCGAGCTTGCATGTGAGACGGACTTTGTCGCAAAGAACGAAGAATTCAAAAAACTTGCGTATGAGATCGCCATGCACGTCGCTGCGATGAATCCGAAGTACAACCGTCTCGACGATGTCACAGACGAAGACCGCGCTAAAGCAATGGCGTTTTTTAAGGATGAGGTCGCAAAACTCGACAAGCCGGCCCCGATAAAGGCAAAGATACTTGAAGGAAAGCTCGACACGTACTTCAAGGAACAAACACTCACCGAACAGCCGTATGTGAAGGATCCCGATATGACCGTCGGAGACCTGGTTTCGAGTGCGATACAGAAATTTGGTGAGAAAACAGAGGTCGTTCGGTTCGTACGTTTTGCAGTGGGAAAGTAAACATTACTCCACCTTTTTTGTTATACTAGAGGATATCTATTGCCCATGTCCTTCCTTGTCACTTGCTCGTTTCTTTCACTCGCTGCCCTTATTGGGATCTTCTTCTATGCACGCAGTCGTAGCCGCACTCCCATGTTTTTCCCGGGGGAAACACCCGAGGACTTCGGTGACTTTATTGCCATTGAGTTGATGCGCATGAGCGGTGGTCTTTCACGTCTTCTCCGGCACGTTCGCCCGCACGGAGAACGAGTACTCATGACAAGCGGCCTTTACTTCAAAAAGGGGCACGACATTTTCATCGAGAAGGTCTTTGGCCATATTGCGGTGGAGCCCGGAAAGGCAGCATCTTTTTTTCTCAAACGCATCGCGGAGCATAAAGATGCACTTCGTCAAGAAGGTCGCGAGAAGATATAGCAAGCAGGTCTCGCCAAGCGGGCTATTTTTTGCTAAAACTGAGAAACGCCGCCTTAGCTCAGTTGGTAGAGCGTCGCTTTTGTAAAGCGAGGGTCCTCGGTTCGAGTCCGAGAGGCGGCTCCATAAAACATTTTGCTAGACAAAATGTTCGGGCGAACATTTTTCACCCGAGGAAGAATGTTTTAGCCATAATTTTCGTATATAATAGAGACCATGAATAACATTCAACAGGAAAAGTCAGCAGCGTCCGAGATGGACACACCGCGAAATAAAGAGGAGAAAGGGAAATGTATGATGTGCAAATTTGTGCTCATCTTTTCTTTCATTGCTTTGTTTCTTGTCCTTGTGCTCGTTTTTCTCATGAGGGTCCCCGCCGCCGGCTCAGTTGGCTTTTAAGGCCGAATTCCATATAATTGGTCAATGTCTGATGCGCTTACAGCAAAGCACGGCCGTTTGCACCCAATCTCTGTAGCCATCCGCGAAATCGCGGATATTTTTGGCCGTATGGGTTTTGGTATCGCCCATGGCCCCGAGCTCGAAGACGATTTTCACAATTTCACCGGTTTGAACATTCCGCCGAACCACCCGGCTCGAAGTATGCAAGACACTTTTTGGGTCAAAGGAGAAAAGGATAGGGTATTGCGTACGCACACGACCTCTGTGTCGGTGCGTGAGCTTGAAAGACTTGCGAGGGAGGGTGGCACCGAGATGCGCGCTATTAATCCGGGCAAAGTTTTTCGCAACGAAGCGACCGACATGACGCACGAAGCGCAATTCTACCAACTCGACGGGTTTGCTGTCGGCCCGCCCGGCACCGTCACGCTCGCCCATTTAAAAGGGACACTCCTTCGTTTTTACCGGGAGTATCTTGGTTCCGACGTAAAGATACGCTTCCGCCCGAGTTTTTTTGGATTCACCGAACCCTCTGTTGAGGTGGATGTGTGGTTTGTACCACCCGAAAAGGACGGTCGCTGGCTCGAAATGTGCGGTGCCGGCATGTTCCATCCGAACGTCATTCACGCGGCTGGGCTTGATCCGGAAAAGGTTCAAGGGTTCGCTTTCGGCGGGGGAGTCGAACGTCTCCTTATGGTGAAATACGGTATTCCGGATATACGCCTCATTCACTCCGGCGACGTTCGATTTGTATATGGATTTGACGAAGAAAAAGCATGAAAGTCTCTCGCGCATCATTACAAAAGTATTTTGAAAAGCCGCTTCCGAGCGTTGAGGAAATTGCGGACGCCTTCACTTTTCATGCGTTTGAAATTGAAAGTGTTGAAGGAGATGTGCTTGACGTGAAGGTGTTGCCGAATCGTGCCGCTGACTGTGCGACAGAGGAGGGGGTTGCCACGGAGCTTTCCACGATCCTCGACACGCCGCTCAAGAATGAGCCCATGCAGACAGTATCTGACACAAAAATCCGAGTTTCGCTTGAACGCATCAACGATATTCTTGGGGCCGATTTCTCCCGCACTGACACAGAAGATGTATTTCGCCGACTCCGTTTTAGTGTTGCGATGGAAGACGACGCGTTTCTCGTCGCGCCTCCCAAGGAGCGTGTTGACCTTACGATTCCGGAAGACATCGCAGAAGAAGTCGGGCGTGTGTTGGGCTATGACAAGATCTCTGCGATCGAACTTCCGGCCATTAAAGGGTCGCCCAATCAGGCGCGTTACCACGGCATCGAGCGGATGAAGGACCAACTTATTGAACAAGGATTCACAGAGATCTCGACACAATCATTTACTAAAAAAGGAGACGTCACACTTGCCAACCCGCTTGATAAGACCAGACCCGCGCTCCGCAAGTCACTCGAAGAAAATCTCAACGAAGCACTAGAGAGATCAAAACAGTTTGCACCTCTGGTGCTTTTGCCGGGCGAAAGGTTAAAACTTTTTGAGGTTGGCACCGTTTTTCCCAAGGCGGGTGAATACATCGAACTTCGAATGACTGAACGGGTTGCAGCGTGGGGCGACGCGGCCGGCACCTCGGACAACCTCTCTGTTGCGAAACTTGAAGAGTATGGGAAGGACTACACACCAAAACGATACAAGCTCGGGCACTACAAGGCATTTTCACCGTACCCGTTCATCGTGCGTGACGTTGCGCTCTGGGTATCGAAAGAGACAATTGCGGATGAAGTTGAGAAGATCATTCATGCGAACGCGGGAGAGCTCGCACAGAAAATTTATCTTTTCGATACGTTTGAAAAGGGAGATAAAAAATCTCTTGCTTTCCGTATGGTCCTTCAGTCTTTTGAGCGCACACTTGAGGACACTGAAGCCAACGTTGTTTACGACAAGGTAGTAAAAGCGCTTCAGTCTACAAACCCGCTTTGGCAAGTTAGACTCTAGGGTGTCCCGAGAGACAAGAAGGTCGCCCCGACCCCCATAAAAGCCTTGTTTTCGGGCCGATTTTCTCGGTGAAAAACGACCAAAAAACACTTGGAATACATAGCTCTTTCTGCTATACTGACGATATGAAATTGCTCGCTCCAGGCGGGCAATTATCTGTGAAAAATGGCTAAAAAAGCAGACAAAAAGACAAAGGTTCCAGGGGGAAGTTACGGCGCAGAGGCGATCACCGTCCTCGAAGGGCTAGAACCGGTACGAAAGCGTCCGGGCATGTATATCGGCTCGACAGGTGTCGAGGGGCTCCACCATTTGATCTGGGAAATTTTTGATAACTCACGCGACGAAGCGATGGGAGGATTTTGCAACCGCATTGAGGTGGCACTTTTGCCGAGCAATCATGTGCGCATCGTTGATAATGGCCGGGGTATTCCTGTTGACATTCATAAGGCGACAAAAGTGTCCGCACTCGAAACGGTTATGACGACCCTCCATGCGGGAGGAAAGTTTGGGGGAGAGGGAAGCGGATACAAAGTCTCCGGCGGGCTTCACGGTGTTGGCGCCTCGGTTGTGAACGCACTTTCTCAATATGCAAAAGTGAATGTTCATCGCGACGGCGGCGAGCACGTCCAGGAATACGTTCGCGGTAAACAAAAAGCAAAAGTGAAAAAGATAGGCTCGTCAAAACTTCACGGTACGATCGTCCTCTTCGACCCTGACCCGGAGATCTTTAGTGAGATCAAGTTTAGCTGGAACACCATCGTTGGCCATTTGCGTCAGCAGGCCTATCTTTCGAAAGGTCTTGAGATCAACGTGCTTGACCTGCGTGACTATACGGGGAAGATTGATTGCGACAAGGCATTCTATCTCAGGGACGCAGGTTATAATGTACCGTCCACATCGTTTTATTTTGAGGGAGGCCTTTATTCAATGGTGCGCTTTTATAACAAATTTCAGACGCCCGTTCACCGTGAGATATTCTATGTTGAAAAGCAGGAAGGAAAGGTGCATGTGGAGATAGCGCTTCAGTATGTCGACGACATCACTTCGCGCGAGATCGCGTTTGCGAACAACACGGCAAATCCGGAAGGTGGCATGCATGTGACCGGTTTTCGCACTGCGCTCACGCGCACCCTGAATGACTATGTCAAAAAGAACGGAACCAAAGAGGCTGAAGACGGGTTTACCGGCGACGATGTGCGCGAAGGGTTAACGGCGGTGATCTCGATCAAGATGCCGGAGATCCAGTTTGAGGGGCAGACGAAGGCGAAGCTTGGTTCTGTGGAGGCGCGTGGTGCGACCGAAACGGTCTTTGGGACAGCGTTCGCGATGTTTCTTGAGGAGCACCCTGATGATGCCAAGGCAATCATCCAAAAGGTTGTTTTGGCCCTGAAGGCGCGTAAGGCAGCAAAGGCGGCAAAAGACTCAGTACTGCGTAAGGGGGCACTCGAGGGGATGACACTCCCGGGCAAGCTTGCCGACTGCCAAAGTCGAAGCGCCGAAGAGTCGGAGCTGTTCATCGTTGAGGGAGATTCCGCAGGTGGAACAGCAAAGACGGGGCGTGATCGAAAGACACAGGCGATATTACCACTTCGTGGCAAGATATTGAACATTGAACGTGCACGTCTCGATAAGATGCTAGCCTCGGAACAGATCAGAAACCTCGTGGTGGCGATGGGAACTGCGATTGGTGACGTATTCGATATCGCAAAACTTCGCTATCATAAGATTATCATTGCGACCGATGCCGACGTCGATGGTGCGCACATCCGTACACTTCTCCTCACACTCCTTTATCGACATTTTCGCCCTCTTCTTGACGCGGGACATATCTACATCGCCCAGCCGCCACTCTATAAAGTTAAAAAAGGAAAAGAGTTACATTACTTTTATTCTGACGAGCAAAAGAATGCTTTCCTCAAGATCCTTGGAGTAGATGAAAACGCCTTGGAGGTATCTCAGGGGGAAGAAGGGGATGAGGTTCCCTTGACTGACGAAGAAGACGGGGTCGAGGAAGATGAGGTTGTAAAGTCGAAGAAACCATCCATGCCACACATACAGCGCTACAAAGGCCTTGGTGAAATGAATGCAGAGGAACTTTGGGATACGACCATGGACCCGGCGCGACGCATACTCAAACAAGTGACGGTGGATGATGCGGCGCAGGCGGATAAGATCTTCGACCTCCTGATGGGGAGCGAAGTCGGCCCAAGGAAGTCGTTCATTACCTCAAACGCCAAGTTAGCCAACCTCGACGTGTAGCTAGATGTGAAAAGACTCATGGAAGGGGAAAAACATATCTATTTTATTCGACACGGTGAAACTGAGGGAAATGTTTCTCCGGTAAAGCCCGGCTATGATCCGCCTCTCACCCCACTTGGAGTCAAGCAGGCGATGTTTGTGGCAAAGCGATGCGAGCGTCTTCCCGTCGAGATAATCATTGCAAGTCCACTCTCAAGGACTCAAGAAACCGCCCGGGTTATCGCAGAATGTATCCACAAAGATGTTCGCAAAGAAGAGCTTGTTACCGAGTGGATATATCCGAAGTCTCAAATTGGAATGTTGAAAAAAGACCTACCGCCACTCATCGAGCAGATTAGCGATGATAGCGATGCACAGAAGGCGTTTCCGGACGGCGAGTCATTCAGTGAGCTGAAACATCGCGCCATTCAATTCATGAAGAAAGCAGAGCAGTATGAACAAGGCGAAGTGCTTGTTGTTACCCACCAAGTGTTCACCCAGATGCTTGCCGCCTGCGTGTTTTTTGGAGAGTCTCTTACCCACAAAGAATTTGAGCGCATTTTGAAACACTTGGAACTCAGTAATACTGGTATCGGAGTATTTGAGATTTTTCCTGACAAAAAAGAAGAAGAGCGGTGGCGATTGCTTACGTGGAACGATCGTGCGCATCTTGGGTAGGGGTAAATCTTGACATATAAGCATACGACGTGATGTCGGAGTAAGCATCGCGCCTTTGGTCGCGTTTTAATGGACAGTTACGCGACACGATTCTGGGGAATCGACGGTTGCGTGACGTGCCCCGTAGTAAACGAAGCGCTACTACGGGGCAGGTCCCACGGGGGTCGGTGTTTAACTGCGAAGTTAGTCGAGGGGACAGGGGAAAACCTACCTTTTCGCGGCGATCTCGTCCTGAAGAAAAGAGAGAAGTTTTTCGAGCGAGTATTCCCCCAGCTTTTCTTTGTCGCGCGATTCCAGGGTTACGGTTTTTGCGCCGACCTCGACGTCGCCAATAACAATCGTGTAGGGAATTTTCTGAAGTTTTACTTCACGGATCTTCTTGCCAAGAGAATCACTTTCAATATTGAGTTCGGTTCGGATGTCGGATTTGAGCAGGAGGACATTGACCTCGTTCGCAAATGCGTGATGTGCCTCACCGATAGGGAGTATCGTGACTTGGATCGGGGAGAGCCAGAGGGGAAAGTTGCCGCCGGTATGCTCAATAAAAATACTTAAGAAGCGATCGATTGAGCCCATGATCGCCGCATGGATCATTACAATGCGCTCTTTTTCTCCTTTCTCATTTGTGCAGATGAGATCAAAACGCTCGGGCATGTTCATGTCGAGTTGGATAGTTGCCACCTGCCACTCACGGCCGATTGCATCTTTCGCCATGAAGTCGAGCTTCGGACCATAGAAGGCCGCCTCGCCAACGCCATCGAATGCATCAGCTTTTTTTTCTTGTGCGATCTCTGTCAACATATTTTCTGCAACTGCCCAGTGCTTTTTGTCGCCGAGATATTTTTCTAGTTGAGCGGGATCATGCTTCGAGATGCGTACGCGCAGATTAAAGCCGAATGTTTTATAGAATGTTTGCACAATGTCCCAGATTTTCAAAAACTCCTCCCTAGCTTGCGACATGCGGCAAAACACGTGTGCATCGTCTTGGGTGAATGCGCGGACTCGCGAGAGTCCGGAGAGTTCGCCGGACTGTTCATCGCGATAGCACATCGTTGAGTTTGCATATCGCTGAGGAAGCTCACGATAGCTCCATGGCTTACGGGCATAAATTTGCGTATGGTGAGGACAATTCATCGGCTTCATGGCAAACTCGTGTCCTTCACGGGTCGTAATGCGAAAGAGTTCGTCCTTAAATTTATCCCAGTGGCCGCTGGTGATATAGAGTTCCTTTTTTGTGATATGCGGTATCTCAACCTTTTCATAGCCGTGCACTTTGCGGAGCTCCCAGACGTAGTTGTCGAGAAGGTTACGGACGAGCGTTCCTTTTGGAGTCCAAAGCGGAAGACCCGCGCCAACAAGGTCCGAGAAGGTGAAAAGGTCGAGTTCCTTACCAAGTTTTTTGTGGTCACGCTTCTTTGCCTCCTCAAGCATTTTTAGGTGGTCATCAAGTTCTTTTCCGGTTAAAAACGCGTAGCCGTAAATTCTTGTGAGCATCGGATTTTTCTCACTTCCTCGCCAGTAGGCACCCGCGATACGTGTAAGTTTGAAACAGTCCACCGGTATTTCGCCGGTATTCTCGACGTGTCCGCCTTTGCAGAGATCAGTGAATTCTCCTGTCTGCGCCGGGCCTTCGGCAGGCAGGTCGATGGTGTACGTAGTGAGTGTTTTTCCCTCTGTAGCATATTCAGAGAGGAGTTCAAGCTTAAAAGGCTGGCCGGCAAAAAGTTTTTCGCCCTCCTTCTTGTCGATCTCGCGTCCCTTCATGGGGAGTTTTTTGTTGACCAACTTACGCATGGTCTTTTCAAGATCCTTCAGGTTTTCCGCCGTAGGAGCTTTTGTGAATTGGAAGTCGTAGTAAAATCCATCGTCGGTTACCGGCCCGATCCCGAGTTTCACCGTCGGGTCGAATTCTTTTGCCGCCATCGCCAAGAGGTGAGCCAACGTGTGGCGGATATTGTGGAGTTTTTCGTGGTTTTCCATTTAAGGATGGTAACATTTTTCGTTCGCGCAGAGTATTTGACAAAAGTAAAAGTAAGTGATAGTTTGCCGACAGAAGTTTGGTACGCACCCGACATCTCGGGGCGTCCATTTTGAAGGGAGAATCTGTATGCAGAGTCTTCGAAATGACCATGTGGATATTCTGTTGAGAGAGGTGAAACTCGCGGTAGGACTTGCCTGTGTGATGCCAGAAGCGGCTGGTAAAAAGGGTGGTTACTTTTGCCTTGCCTCGTCGAACACTGGGGTTCCCCATCTCTTTATACAAATTGGCGACGTTCCGAATGAGAATTTGGAAGAAAGCCTGAGACTTGCGATGGAACTACCGTCTCGACTCTCCGCACACCCCGACCACCTGTCGAGCCGCGAGAGTCACAATCTGGAGAAGGAGGAGTGCAGTGCAGCAATTTTTGGCAATCCCTTCGTCTATTCATTCGGCGGGTTACCGGAGCGTTTGGCCGAAGCCGCGGTGATCGTTGTTGCGTCGCGAGACGGTCACGTGATGTCCCAGCGCGAGATAGGTGAACTTGCCGGCATGTATGGCAGTGACCCAAATCCATTCTGGCCGTTCATCGAAAAACACGCTCGATTTTTCTGCAAAGGAGTGACGTCACCATGGAAATTGACAAGGGGTTGAGGAAAGTTGCTGAAGCGATGGGGGAGCCCATCGACGAAGATCTCCTCCTCGCCCATCAGGAGCACTGT
>Ga0209541_10005112_pt1 | contig 22964 bp, 26 predicted proteins | sample RifCSPlowO2_01_FD_184027 | JGI IMG/M metagenome (GOLD analysis project Ga0209541, IMG submission 184027) | Groundwater microbial communities from Rifle, Colorado - Rifle CSP2_plank lowO2_0.1 (SPAdes) (version 2) | ecosystem: Environmental > Aquatic > Deep subsurface > Groundwater | place...
GAGCTCCTCCAGCGGCCTCGCGATAGCGGCAGTAGTCGCAGTCGGGGGAGGCCGCAGGTATCTCGGCGCTGTCGCCGCATTTTTTTAGTGCCGCAAGCGTTCCTTCGACCCAGTCGGTCGAGCCCTTGTAGGCAATGAGTGTCACCTCAAACTCCAGTGTGGCGTCGAAGGCCTTTTTGTCCTTTCTTGCGTTGGCGTAAACCCAGTAGCCGGTGTCAGACACGGTAAACCCTTTTTGTCGCAGGAGCCATTGGTATATCTCCATCTGGCGCTTATAACCATCGTGCCACTCTTCGTCGAGGGACTCTATCTTGCCGTCCTTGCTCGTTGATTTATAGTCCACCACGATAAGTTCGCCCTTCGGGTTGACCCACACGTCGTCTACCGCGCCAGCAATGGTCAAGCCCGTCGGAGTATGTTTGCACTCTATGCCTTTAAAATTCTCCCGCCACACATCTATCTCGGGGTGTGCAAATGGCACTGCATCCACCCCGTACTGCGTGTGTATCGGGTGCTTGGTCCCGTTTACACGATGGACGTCAAACTCTTTTTTGAGCAGAAAGTCCACCGCAGAATTGAGATTAAAGGGAAATCCGGGCGGCCGTGCTACACCAAGCTTGTTGTCGACATAAAAGCAACGCGCGCACTCCAAAAACAGCGCTATTTTACTGCGCGAGAGACGCCATTTTGAACCGCCGTAATTCCAGTCCGGTTTACGGTTGGGCTTATAGTATTGGCTCATATGAGCCAATGGTAGCGCATTTGCGCCGCGAGGACTACTTAACCTCGAAGGGGACCCACATTACCTTTCCGTTTTCGGCGAGGTAAGCGTCGTCTTTGAGGGAGAATTTCCTATCGCCATTGTCCTGCTGCTTAACCGCCAGGTAGCTCTTGCCGGAGACGGTTGAGCGCAAAAGTTCTACGGTGCCGCTCGGCTGTCCGGGGAAGAAGAGCGCCGCACCGAGCGCGTTGCCCGGCGTACCGTCCTTGTCCTCATACACGACAATCCATGTCGGCACCGCGACAATGGCGCTTTCTATCGCAACCGAGTCCCCCGGCCTCTGTGGGCTCATTATGCTCAAAGATGCACTCGATCCTATTGTAGGCAGGGTGTTTGTATCAACGCCGAGGGCACCCACTGCTGTGATATTCTTGTCGTTTGTATTGCTCGTATCTGTTGTTGTTTTCTCCGACGTAGTGTTGGTAGCTACCGGCGCATACAGAGTAGAATATCCCCATGCGGCGAGCACGCCGGCCAAAATTCCTATACCGATCATACCCGCATACTTTGCACCACCCCCGCCCTTCGGGGTGGGTGGCATTATTGCGGTTATAGGCGCGTGTGCAGACACCGGAGCGGGTGTTGGTTGTTTCGGTGCTTGAGCCCCCGATGCCGGCGTCGACCACGACAACCCTTGCTGCTTGTTTTGTCCCTCTCCTTTCATTTCTTGCATACGGTTGTGCTGTAATTAAATGACTTTGTATAAAATGTGCCCCTCCCGCGAACACCCCTATTCTATATGCTTCACAGGGACACACAAGGAGCCCACTTCCTCAAGAACTCGATCAGCTTTTGAGCCGCCGAGTCCTGCCACCGCCAGTGCCTGAGTATCTTTAGTGAGATCACTACAAAGAACTTTTTTTTGGCTCAACAAAGCCATTTTTTCACGCCTACTCAGCGTGGTGAGTGCAGTAATAGGGTACAGTCCAACCGCATCTATCCTCTGCTGGAGCGTTTTTCCATTCGGTTCCTCCCAACTTAGGAGTTCGAGGCCAACACACGCGGCATACTCAACTGCCTTGCTCGTAAATTTTGTATTAGTGACCACAAGCCCCTTGCAGTCGCCTAGATCATCAATACGCGCTTTGACATAGAGCACGGTTTTAAGGTCGGTTTTAAATCCCGCCGCGTTGTGGAACTTTGCTTCAACGCACGTGGTGACACCGTCTTTCTTGAGTACCACGTCCACCTCATGTTCAACGCATGCGCCCTGCATAATCTGGTCGATTTTTGCCGTAAATCCTTCTGCACGAAATAGCTCCGCCATATATGCCTCAAACGGAAAGCCGGAGGGTCCGAACTCAAGCAGTGCGCGCTTCAACGAGTAGCGCGCCGCAGCTCCCCTCCTCACTTCGCGCAAGCGGGCAAAGGCATGCCGATAAATTTCCTGTGTGGTAACACCCCGATAGAGTGTGTGCTCAATTTGTGCTGTTATGTCGCGGGCAGTGCCATGTTCGGCTCCTGCGCGCACCAAAGAAGCAACAAGTTTTTCCGGATTAAACGCTTCTGTGGTGCCGTCGGCCTTGGTAACCTCGACCGCCATTTTTAATTGCTCTTTTGTTCCGTAAGCGTAAAAGGAATTTCCTTGCCGTTAAGCGTGACAGAGGCGAGACGCACTGTCACTGCAGCAGCCGGAGTAAAGGAGAGTATAAAGGGCTGCTCTATCAGCGAAGTGTCGGTGCAAGATGGATCTGTGGTGATAACCCTAAGAACCAAGGTCAAGTTGATAGGAGTGCCGCCCGTGCTTGTAATCCCCGAAGCGAGGGTGTTGCACGACGGTATATCAAAAGAACCGGAGTAGGTATGTCCCGCGCCAGCGACTACTTCCGTTACTGTGAGTTTTTCTGGCGGCGTGTATGCCACCTCGACGGGGACGATAACTGCGTTATTATTCCGGACGCTAAAATAATACACCACACCCGCAAGCACTATCAAAACAACAAGGAGGCCAACAACAGGTACAAGATAGTTGGACCGCATACTCACAGTATATATTACAGACCTCGTACTCGGTTTAGTTATCAACACTTTCTACACTACCTCCGCCGATACATCGGCTGCCACGGTAGAGTACAAGCGACTGTCCTTGGGGCACATAGTGTGGCTCTAAAAGCGTGACAGTTGAGGAAGTCGGACTTTCCCGCAGTTCTGCGGGGATGAGTTTTTGCCGGTACCGATAGCGCGCCATACACGGACCCTCCTTGAGGGGTCCTATCCAGTTTGTGTCCGCAAGAAAGATGGAGGTGGAAGATGTATTGGGCGTACGTTTGGTGGAAACGGTTATGGTGTTAAACTCCGAGTCTTTGGCAACCACGTAGTGCGGCTCCTGTGACGTGCCCTGTAAAGAAAGATAAAATCCGTGTCGCTGTCCGAGCGTGTAGGCAAGCGCGCCCTCGTGCCGGCCCATCACCGCGCCGCTTTCATCTAAAACATCTCCTGGAACGAGTGGGAGTTCTCGGCGGAGCATATCACTCATCGAAATCGGACCGAGAAAGCAGAGTCCCTGGCTGTCTTTACGCTCCGCGTTGGGGAGTCGGAGTTTTTTTGCCAGCGCACGCACCTCCGTTTTTTTGATGTCCCCAAGAGGAAATAGTGTCTTTCGAAGTTTCCTCTCATCAACAGCCCACAAAAAGTAACTTTGGTCTTTGTCCTCATCAGCGCCCGCGTGCAGCTCAACGGCAGGCAGTGCGGGGTCGGGCCTTACCACACGCGCATAATGGCCGGTCGCGACATAATCGGCGCCCTGCACGATGCAGTAGTCAAAAAACAAACCAAACTTTATTTCGCGGTTACAAAGCGCATCTGGGTTTGGCGTTCTCCCCTTTTTAAACTCTTTTATCGAGAGTAAAAATACTTTCTTCCTATACTCTTCCGACAGATCTATTTCTCTAAAAGATACTCTCAGATGCGCGGCAACCCGCATAGCGTCGAGCCGATCCACCCCCGCGGTGCACGGGTACCCATCAATAGCGATGTGTATAAAAACCCCGGTTACCTCATACCCCTGCTCCTGTAATAAAGCAGCAGAAACAGCCGAGTCCACCCCACCACTGAGCCCCACAAAGACCCTTCCTTTTTTCTTCTGTCCAAATATGTCTCCAAACATGTCTCTGTTATAACTTTTTACTCTAAAAAGAAAAAGCCCATCAAACATGAAAAAGGGTCAGTCGATGTATTTTGCTTTGTTGGCCAGATGCTGCGCATAGGTCACCGCATAATGGAAATTACCCTCTTTGTCAGAAAGAAAATAGACGTATTTAGATTTTATGGGAGTCGCCGCCGCGAGGATGGCATTGAGTCCTGGGTTATTGATAGGTCCCGGAGGCAGTCCTTTGTACACATAAGTATTGTAAGGAGAGTCCACTGCGAGGTCCTCGCGAGTCAGCTCAAAAGTATTTTTGCCTAAAATATAAGGAAAGACCGCGTCCACCTGCAGCCGCATCCCTATCTCGATGCGGTGCCAGAGCACCCCGGCTATCTGCTGGCGGTCTTTCATTGTCGCGGCCTCTTTTTCGAGGAGAGATGCCATTATGAGTATTTCGTCTTGTGTATGACCGGACTTTTGTATCACTTCTTGCGCTCTCTGAATCTTTACTCTAAAATTATTTTCAAATACGCTTAGTATCGCCTCGATGGACTGGCCAGGCCTAAAAAAGTAAGTGTCGGGAAAAGTGTAACCTTCTCGCGCTCGATCTATAAATTGCCGGTAGTTAAACTCAGGCACCTTTTCTAAAATAATTTTTCCAGCATCGACCACTGTTGATCCCTCGGGGATAGTGACCCGAACAGCAGACGTCTCAAAGTCGCCGCTGATAAGCCGCATAGCAACCCATACCATATTTTCCTGTCTTGAAAAAAAGTACTGTCCGGCCAACACATGCTTGTCGTCGCCAAAAACACGCACAACATTTTTAAAGAGCGACGCGTTGTCCACTACCCCGCGCTGTTTAAAGGTCTCCGCTATTTTTGTCAGCGACATACCCTCTTCTATATTGATATACGCTCCTGTCGGAAAGCCCGTAGGGGCAGAAAATGTCCATAAAAAAATGAGATACACTATCCCGCCCCACGCCACTAAGTTGATGAGAAAGCGCTCAAGTATGTCGCGCCGCGTGTACCAAGAGCTCACCGCGCTCAAAAGAGGCGTAAATGTTGGAAAATGCTCATGCCACTGCATATTTAGAAAGAAGAACTTGGGGGAGCGGTGGGCAGATTCGGTGGCGGCGCGGAGCGGCGGCTCGGGACCCGTTCAAGCGCCGGCGTTTTGACAATGGAGTTGGGGAAGTGCCAAAGAGACGCGATCTCTTCTACAGTAAGGCACACGGGCACCTGGTCGTAGGGTACATAAAAATAGGCGCGGTGCTTGTACCAAAAAAACATCTTTTTGGAGACCATCCGACGGCGGACATTGCCCCAATCCTGCCACGGGTAGTCAAAAATGGAGAGTCCTCGGGTAACATTGAGCTTGTTTCCTTGCTGATTGCGGAATGGATCCCATAGTCGTACCAAGTTGTTGATTTTTGTAATGTCGAACCTGTCTTTTTTTACTATATACATAGCACGTAATCCGCAGTCGAAGACCTGTTTAGTGATAGAGCGTTCTATGGCCTCGACCTGGTCCTTCTCCCCGCCGGTGAGCAGCATCGCGCCGCGCGAGCCGACCTTTTTCTTTTCTGCTTCGTCGACAGTATGCTCCTGCGCGCGGGCGATGGCTTGCTTGGTGATGCTCGCTATCTTCTTTTTTGCATCGGCGACAAAATGATCCCCTGTATAAAAACCGTACCATTCGTCTTGCTTGCGGGCCTTCATTATTATTTGTATCCAAACATATTCGCCCGGCCCCGCGGAACTCAGGGCCTCAAAAATATTTGTAAGCGGGTCAATTGTTATCTCCGGCTTGTCCGGCGTCTTGTCGAGTTGCCAGTCCACATAGGTCCGCAGAGGCAGGGCCTCCGCGTCGGCTTTTGAGTACTCGGTGCCCCACAAAGTGTGGGTATCAGGGCTGTAACCAACCTCGTCGACATAGTCGCGCGTTGCTTCAGTGATATGGGCCTCCGGAAACTGACCGTAGATCCGCGCTTCAATAAAATTCTTCCAATTTTTGCGTAAATGGATATAGTAGCTGATCCGCCCCTCGTTGCTCACCAACTCTAGCGTGGTGATGGCGCGGTATTGCCCGTTCCAGATACGCTGGAGGAAGGTGGTCTCCCCGCCGGTGTTCCACAGGCCTATCAGTACCAGCTCCATAGCAAGAGGCGACTTCTCCACTTCGGGAGGCAACTCAATGTGCAGGAGCGTCATCGGCGTATGAAACCAAAACTCATAGCGGATATAATGCATCCACGTCTTCCAAAACGATACAAAGAGGGCAACGGGGAGCCACAGTGGCGAGTAGGCGATGAGCGCTGCAATTCCTCCCGACACCGCGTCATAATCTACGGACACTGCCGTTATAAGAAACACCACCATGCCCGCAAGCGCGATGAGCGTTGTGTCGATATGAAATCCGTCAAAAAACTTGTTCGTCGAGTGGGCTTGCTCATGCAAGAACATAACACTCTTATTGTACGATATACTTATAATATCCACTACCTGCCGCTATGGAACAGTTAATTATTGACCTCACCGCGCACCCCCTGCGCTATATAGAATACTTTTTGGCGACCCTTGGTGCAGTTGGCGCGCTTCTTTTCATAGCGGGAGCAGTGGGCGGGATTCCCTTCTTCTTCAATTACAGTGCCGATCAGCAGCATATGAATCATGCGCGTACGCGCGCGGTCTGGGGCATCTACCTTTGTATGTTGGCGCTCGGGCTTTGGGAGATAGTGCGCGTCATCATAGGCAGGGCACCCCCCTCCTATCTGTTTTTGGCGTGTGTGCTTCTTGCTCCGCTATGGTTGCCGTGGCTTTACTCGCTCATCACTGGAAAGAGTAGTAACGAGCACTAAAATCGTAAAATAAACCGCCTTTCACGGGCGGTTTATTTTACGAGAGAAAACTCGCCGTCTTTTCCGCGCTTAAAATACTTTTGATTTTGGAGATTGACGACAATAGTACCCGGTTTGACGTGGCGCTCTTTGAGCACCTTTTCAATTATCTGCGCCTTTGTCATAGGGCCGTTTTTGCGCAATGTTTCTCGCACTATGTCGCGCACTACACCCTCCGTGTAGCCCCACTCCCTAAGCGCGTACATTCCGCGGCCTACCAGTACGAAGCGCGGATCTTTAATAAGCTCGTTGTGAGTGGTGGCGACATGCGCTTTGCGGTCGAACATTTTTTCTATCAAAGTGGCCACCTCGCGGAAGTGCAGCGGGCTCCCGTGCTTCTTAACCGCCAGATATGCAAAGCTGCGTATGCCTTTTGTGCGCACATTCTGTGAAGACGCTTGACCCCACTCGCCGAGCGGGTTCTTACCGATGCTTTTTGATATTGAAAGCCAGCGACGTAGTACCTCGCTGTTGCGGTGTTTATCGTTTATATTTTGCAGCTCTTTAAGAAAGCGATCTATCATCTCGCCCTCTGGTATGAGGTCTTCGTCGGACAGCCCCGAGTAGAGCGACTTAAGCGCGTTTTCCACCTTTGACGCGAGCTCGTGGTCAACAAACCAACAACGATTCACCTCATCGTCTTCCTTGCGATATTTAAACGGGTCGCCCAGCACAAGCAGGAAGTAAATGTGATTCTGCATTGACTTGTCTTTGGTCACAAAGTTGAGCAAATCGTCTTCGCAGACGATACCGCCCAACCCGTCGATAATCCGCTCAAGCTCCTTAAAAGCCGCTTCAGCACTTGCAAAAGTCGATGACTTTTTGAGCGCGGCAAGCGCGTGGTTTTCTATCTGGCGAACGCGCTCGCGGGTAATGCCATAGCGCTTCCCTATCTGTTCGAGCGTAACGCGCTCAGTAGATGCTCCGAGACCAAAGCGGGACTCAAGCACGACACGAGAGCGCTCCGGGAGCGCGAGAAGAAGCTTCTTTACTATCGCTTTTGGTTTGAAGCCCGTTTTGTCGACCGGTTGAATTGCCATACGTGTGGTATTGTATATCACGCCCTAGTTTTGCTGTCAAACCTCCTTCTCTCCCCTACACTGTGGAAAAACTAACGATCTTCCCTGGTACATAAAACACTTTTTTTTCTCCCTTGTTCAACCACTTGGCAACGGCGGGGTGTACCCGTGCGGCGGCGAGCGCTTCCGCCTGCGGGGCATCCACAGCGAGTTCTATCGAGCCACGTAATTTTCCGTCTACCTGTACCCCAATAATGAGTGTTTTTGCAACGAGTTTTGACTCATCATATGCAGGCCATTTAGCAAGGTCTACCCCGTTTTTTTCTGCCAGTTCGTGTACTATGTGCGGTGCAAAGGGTGCGAGCAGCTGCAAAAATATTTTATAAGTGTCGCTGCTTACCTCTTCCTTCTCACATTCATTGAGCAAAATCATCAACGCCGAAACAGCCGTGTTCATCTTTAAACTTTCGATATCATCACCGACTTTTTTTATAGTCCGGTGCAACAAAGCTTCTTGTGACGAGCTTTTGGCTTCTAGTTTTGGCTCATTAGTCCTTAGTGTTGTCCCTAACCGCCACACTCTCTCCAAAAACCGCTGAACGCCGGCGATATTTTGCGTATTCCACGGCTTCATCTGCTCAAGCGGCCCCATAAACATCATATAGAGGCGCAGTATGTCAGCCCCGTACTCTACGATGATGTCATCTGGATTAACTACATTTCCTTTTGACTTGCTCATTTTATTGCCGTCGACGGCGAGTATTAGCCCTTGGTGCCGAAGCCGTAAAAATGGCTCATCAAAGGCAAGATACCCCATATCATGTAGGGCTTTGGTGAAGAAACGCCCATAGAGTAGGTGTAGTACGGTATGCTCGGCACCGCCGACATAGAGATCAACAGGGAGCCACTTATTCAACTCCTCTTTGCTCGCAAACTCCTTCTTATTATGTGCGTCGGCAAAGCGCAAAAAGTACCACGATGAACACACGAAGGTATCCATCGTATCTATCTCCGGCCGCCAACCCTTGCCAAAAATACGCTCCGTTCTCTCTAACAGCTCTTTGGACTGCCCTAAGGGAGAGGTGCCGGTGGGTTTAAACTCTACGTCGGTCGGGAGCATCCACGGTAAGTGTTCCTCAGGGATAGAGTGTGCCCTCCCTTCCGGGTCGTAGACAATCGGTATAGGTGCACCCCAGTATCGCTGACGGCTAATGAGCCAGTCACGGAGACGGTAAGTGGTTTTTGTCTTTCCACCAACAAATTCTGTAATCTTTTGTTTTGCCTCTTCTGACTGCATACCGTCGAACGTGCCGGAATTATTAAGGATACCGGGACCTATGTAGGGACCTTGTGTACCGAGCATAAGCCGCAAAGTGTGTTGATGGGTACCAGGAGTAAGCTGCCGTTTCAACTCCTCGGCGCTGAGCCACAACACTTCATGCTTCTCCAACTCTTCAGCCGAAACCTCCTGTCGAGAATCATTTTTAAGGGCAAAAAGAAGCGCCTGCGCGTGAGCAACTCGGTTAACCTTTTTAGGTACGTGATAAAAGAGTCCGTGTATAAGGCCATAGTCCTCCACTAACTCGGCACTGGTATAGCCGGTTTCTTGCTCTATTTCCATCTTTGCCGCCTCCTCAGCCGTTTGACCCTCCTCTATGCCTCCCGTCACAAAGGTAACCCAGGCAACCTGCTTCCACTTGAGCGCAATATATTTGTCTTCGCTCCAATGTTTAACGACCGCAATGATCGCGTTCCGATGATCATACGGCATATCTTTTTTAACTTTGCCAGGTTCGGTCTCTTGTGTATAAAACGGCTCGAGAACCTGCCGAACAGGTAGGCCAAACCTCTGGGCAAACTCGTAGTCACGCTCATCGTGCGCAGGAACAGCCATAATCGCCCCGGTGCCGTAGTGTCCGAGCACATAGTCGGCGACCCACACCGGCATTTCTTCTTTATTTGCCGGATTAATAGCCATGATCCCTTTCAACTCAACTCCTGTTTTTTCCTTTCCGTCTGCGCTCCTATCGATATCCGACTTATTTTTTGCCTCGTTTATATACGTTTCTACTTCGTCCCAGTTTGTAATCTGCAATTTAAGATTTAAAAGCTCCGGATGTTCGGGAGCCAATACCAAATACGTCGCACCAAACAGCGTATCCGACCGTGTCGTAAATACTTTGATGGACACCTGGTGTCCGTCAATCTTGAACTCTAGCTCTGCACCCTCACTGCGGCCTATCCAGTTGCGTTGGTTAATTTTAGTCGACTCCGGCCAGTCCAGTTGCTCGAGGGAGTCCTCCAGCTCATTGGCATAATCGGTAATTTTAAAGAACCACTGTTCAAGGTCTTTCTTCTCCACCTTGGCGCCCGAGCGCTCGGCGGTGCCGTCGGGAAGCACCTGCTCGTTGGCCAGCACTGTCTGGTCGACCGGGTCCCAGTTGACCAGCGCTTTCTTCTTGTATACCAGCCCCTTCTCGAAGAATTTGGTAAAGAGCCACTGCGTCCAGCGATAATAGTCGGGGTTATGTGTGCCCACCTCGCGCGACCAATCGTAGGAAAACCCAAGCGCTTTTATTTGTCTCCTAAAGTTATTTATCGATTTGTCGGTGGTCTCCTGTGGCGCTACGCTGGTTTTAATAGCGTAGTTTTCTGCCGGTAGGCCAAAGGCATCCCACCCCATCGGGTGGAGCACATTAAATCCCTTCATGCGCTTGTAGCGGCTATAGATGTCGGTAGCAGTGTACCCCTCGACATGTCCCACGTGGAGCCCCTCGCCGGAGGGGTACGGAAACATGTCTAAAATATATTGTTTTGGTTTTTGGGAGTTGTCCTCCGCGGTAAAAGCCGCCGATTTTTCCCAGCGGTCTTGCCACTTCCTCTCTATTTCTTTCGGGTTGTACATCTGTGCCATACAGAGGAGAGTCCTCTGTATTAGAGCCCTTTAGGATAGGCCGGGTAGAGTTGCGGATCTATGGTGCGATCAAAACAGACGCGGCCCGGGTTGTGCTCCCAATTATTGCTTATCTCCTTGCCTTCGGGGAGGTACGCAACCGGCCGGGTCATCTCATACTTTTGTGCAGTGCGGCTTTCTTTTGTGAAAGTTGCGCACAGCTCAAAGGAAAGAGAGCCGGTCTTCTTATACTCGTAGGAAGCGCCACTCTCCGGGTCCCTCGGCACTATAAAACCCGAAATGGGATCGGCAAGCGCCTCAAGCGAAGGCGGGAGTGTTTGTTTTGGCTGGTAGTAACTGTATACAATTTGGCTTTGTATCTGCATGAGGTCACCCACGCGTTGTTCGTCTATACGGTAGTCACGCTGGGAAGCCGGCGACCCAATTATGAGGAAGCCAGCGCCGATAGTGAGCACCACAAGCGCTCCCACCGCGTAGTTAACATATCGTGCATAGTGTGGCTTGCGCTCCCAGTAGCCCCACAGGTCGGCCATAAAGTGCATGAAACCGGCGCTCATTACCAGCAGTACAACCAGTACCTTAAGCAAGAAGCGCACCGAGAGCTCTTCGCCGGAGAGGAAGGTGTGAATGAGCACTATAAGATCAACAACGATAGTGGCGCCAGCAATAAACAATGTAAGAAATAGCGCCCAGCGGCGGACCCATATTTCCGCCCGCGACGGGTCGACAGTGATACTGCGGCGTATGATACGCATCACTATAAGCAGCACGGGCGCAAGCACTATTAAACTGGCCATCTCGTAGCTGATGCCGCTTTGATACGGGTCGATGTAGTAGTTGAGAGCAGTATCGGGGAAAGAATAGTTGATGTAGTCAAAAACCAGACCAATAAACGAAAATACTCCCGCATACAGAGCAATCATCGCCCCCGCCCACAAAAAGAAGTCCTTCGGCGTTGCTTTAGGTTTATCCATGCAGAAACTCTACCACATCTCCGTCCTTTACAACATACTCCTTGCCTTCGGTGCGGAGAACCCCCAACTCGCGGGCTTTGGCCCATGAGCCGGCCTCCAGGAGCTTTTGCCAATTGATGACCTCGGCGCGGATAAACTTTGTTTCGAAGTCGGAGTGGATAGCGGCGCCAGCGCGGGGCGCCGTACTTCCCTGCACAATAGTCCACGCGCGGGTCTCATCCTTGCCGGTGGTAAAAAACGAGATAAGCCCCAAAAGCTCGTAGCCGGCTTTAATAAGGTCGTTGATGCCATCCTCTAGAGCGCCGTACTCTTGCCTAAATTGCTGTTTGTCGTCTTGGTGCAGGTCTTTGAGCTCGTGTTCTACGTTGGCGTCGACAATGACATAGGTCTTATCCTTTAGGTACTCCCTCAGTGCCACCCAGCGCTCGTCTGTCGGTGTCTCGTCTAGGTTGTGCCCTCCGGACTCTTTATTAAGCACATAAAGCACGGGTTTTTTAGAGATAGGCGGCGCTTTTGGTTGACCTAGGTCGGCCAACTGGAGTTCGGTAGTGATGAGCTCAATATCATGCAGAGGGTTAATCTGCTCCTGTGTCGAGACAATATTGGGGTTATCAAAAATGCGCACCACATGCGCGATGGCATCTACTTCGCGGATATGCTGCAAAAATAGGTTTCCTAAGCCCTCGCCCTCACTGGCCCCGCGCACCAGCCCGGCAATGTCGACAAACTCCACCGCTGCGGGGATATCCTTTTTTGATTGTGAAAATGCGGCAAGCCGCTCGCGGCGGCTGTCAGGCACCGCAACAACCCCCACCGACGGGTCGATGGTGGCAAACGGGTAGTTAGCCACCAACACGCTCTTTTTGGTAAGCGCATTAAAAAGCGTGGACTTGCCCACGTTGGGAAGCCCGACAATACCTATACTGAGAGCCATGTGAAATAAATATACCCTACTCCCCCCAGGTGCCCAACTGGGCGGCCCGGCGGCGCCACTCGTTTTTTTTCCACTCAGGTGCTTGTTCGGTGGGGCCCACTCGCGTCAATGTGACCTTAAAACCCACAAACCATAGTATGCCCATTTTTATCTGACTAGTGTAGTCGCCAAAAAAAAGGTAGATGAGGAATGGATGTGAGCCCGATAGCACAAAAACGCGAGCGGTCTTTCCCTTAAGACGCTTAATCCAACCAAACGTCTGCTTGCCCTGCTTATTTTTTCGCATATTAAATGCAAATACTGGAAGCCACATTCGGTCGAAGAGCCCCTTAAGCAGTGCCGGCATCGACTGCCACCAGTTGGGGTAGACAAGTACAAAGTGGTCACACCATTTAATCGCCTCTTGCAGCGCCAGGAGGTCGGGCTCAAGCTCTTGTATCGCTTTGTAGCCCTTGTGCAGTATAGGGTCGAAGCTCATCTGCGCAATGTTAAAGCGCCTCACCTCGTGCCCCGCCTTCTTTGCCGCCGCCTCGTAGATAAGCGCCATCTCGGAGGAGAGCGTCGCTCCCGGGTCGGGATGTCCAAGCAAAATAACTATCTTTTTTTTCTGCGAGTGATTACTGAAGAATCCCATAATAGTTTACCGTCCTGCAAATTTTACCACTGCGGGGCGGTCATGCCGCACAATGTCCTCCGGCCGCTGTGGCATAATGCGCAAGGCCGGGAGGTCGCCATAGTCGTCGAACACCGGCACCGGAGCCATAGGTATTTTTTTTGTGATGATCGGCTGCGGCACCGGCAAAAAGAGCGGAGTGGGTTTCGGCGGCGGAGGTGGAGGTGGTGGAGGTGGCAATACTATTTTAGGAGGTACAACCGCTTGCACTACCGGACTCATCACCGCCACCGCCACTGGCTTTTTGTGCATAATAGGTAGCGGGGGCAAAGACGGCATCGCCGGCAAAGAAAAGTGGAGATGCAGCCCTCCCCTAAGCAACAAAAGAAATCCCGTCCACACGAGTCCAAAAAAAGCAATCCAAAATCCGTAGAGAATCCCGAGCGTCTCCCACGATGCCACCGGCGCCACGCTGTGCACTAAAAAAAGCGCGTACCATGTGCCTCCGGCAAAGCCGTAGACCACAATGTTCCACGTCTGCATCCTCCCCTGCACGAGGTGCGCCAACAGCAGCACAAAAATCAACACCCATTTAAACAAGAACGTTGGTTGTAGCAGTGTCCCTAGAGCCCCTCCTAAGTAATGATAAACGACCGCTGCAAGGCCGGAGAGGATAATGAGGAAGAACGCCGCACTAAGCGCGGTATGCGCCGCGTGTACATAGCTCATCTGCGGGGAGTCGCGCTCGCCACGGTGCAGGGCGACCAAATGGGCGCATAAAAGCACGGTGATAGAACCAACGCCGAGCATCATCCCGAGCTGTTGGAGTACGTAGATAGTAATATAGAGAACCTCGCCCCACGCCATATCCTAAAAGTATAGCACCCTTCAAATTCGGATTGGTGGACCCGAGGGGCTACGATCCCCTTGCCTCCGCAATGCCATTGCGGCGCTCTACCAAGTGAGCTACGGGCCCGTCACACTGAACGGCCTGGCCGCAGGACATTAATTTAACACAAAATTTTTACAAAATCACCGTGGCGCCGTCACTACGGACTTCGAGCACACCACCCGAGAGGGAAAAGATTTTTGGAGTGTCTCCTGCGGCGATATGCACGCGCGCCTCGCCCGCTTTAAGCGTGGTGACAAGCGGCATATGTCCACCGAGCACGGTCATCTCCCCGCCCACGGCGGGGACAGTCAGCGAGTATGCCTCGCCTTCAAAAAGTACTGTATCCACTTTTGCAATTACTATGTGCATAATTTCAATCAAGGACCGTCCTTGATTATTCGGCTGTGACCGTATCGATGCCGCCCTTCATATAGAAGGCGCTCTCCGGAAGCGCGTCGTGCTTCCCCTCCAAGATCTCGCGGAACGAGCGCACCGTCTCCTCGACCGGTACATACACGCCCGGGATGCCGGAAAAGACCTCTGCAACGTGCACCGGCTGGGAGAGGAAGCGCTGGATTTTGCGCGCGCGATACACGAGCGTCTTGTCCTCGTCGGACAGCTCTTCGATGCCGAGTATCGCAATGATGTCCTGCAGGTCTTTGTAGCGCTGCAGCACCTGCTTGGTGCGCAACGCCGTGTCGTAGTGCTCCTCACTCACAATGTCGGGCGAGAGCGCGGTCGAGTTGGACTCGAGCGGGTCCACTGCGGGGAAGATGCCCAAGCTGGCCAAGGAGCGCGTGAGCACAATGGTGGAGTCTAGATGGGCAAAGGTGGTGGCGGGTGCGGGGTCGGTGAGGTCGTCGGCCGGCACATAGATTGCCTGCACCGAGGTAATTGAGCCCTTGCGGGTCGAGGTGATACGCTCCTGTAGCTGCCCCATCTCCTCGGCGAGCGTCGGTTGGTAGCCCACTGCCGACGGAACGCGGCCGAGGAGCGAGGACACCTCGGAGCCCGCCTGTACAAAGCGGAAAACGTTGTCCATAAAAAAGAGAACGTCTTTGCCCATCTCATCGCGGAAGTGCTCGGCCATCGTGAGCCCCGAGAGAGCAATGCGCGCGCGGGCGCCGGGGACCTCGTTCATCTGCCCGAAGACCAGCGCCATCTTGTCTATTACTCCCGACTCGGTCATCTCGTGGTAGAGGTCGTTGCCCTCGCGCACGCGCTCGCCCACTCCGGCAAACACCGAGTAGCCGCCGTGCGCTTGCGCCACGTTGTGGATGAGCTCCTGCATAAGCACCGTTTTTCCCACACCAGCGCCGCCGAAGAGCCCCACTTTGCCGCCGCGGATAAACGGAGCAAGGAGGTCAAGCGACTTGATGCCCGTCTCAAACACTTCGGCCTTTGTTGACTGCTCTGAAAATGGCGGCGGCTCGCGGTGTATAGGAGACCGCGGCGCGTCTTTTGGAGCCGGTTTGCCGTCGATGGGCTCCCCTACCACATTGAAGAGTCGCCCGAGCGACTGCTCTCCCACCGGCACAGTGACCGGCCCGCCGGTGTCCACCACCTCAACCCCGCGCGCGAGCCCCGCCGTGTCCATGAGAGCAATGGCCCGCGCGCGACCGAGCCCCACATGCTGGGCGACCTCGAGCGTGATTTCGCGGTCGCCCACACGCGTCTTCAGCGCGTTGCGCAGTGCGGGGACCGCGCCCTCAAAATAAACGTCTACCACCGGCCCAATGATTTGCACTATTTTTCCTGTATTATTTTCCATATAATTTTTATTCATGCCTTCCAATTTAACTGCCTTTCCGGTATCCCGAGTGAGCGGCCATACGCTTGCGCCTCTTTTCTTTTTTCTAAATCACCCTTTGGATATTTAAAAATCTTTCCTGCGAAAACAATATATACTGTTGCCCTATCTGAGAAATCAACGTACCAAGTGCCCTGCTTGAGAGATTTGCTTAACTCTTTAGATATTTTTTTAATATCTACGTCTTCTATATTTAATTGAGCAAGGTGCCACACAGAGGGCTGGTCTGGAGCATGTTCTTTTAACATTTCCGTCTCAAAATCAGTAAGTGGCAGAGAATCCCAAAGATCCTCTTTATCTAAGCTCTCTTTAATTAGAGTTCCTGTAAACATAGTGTTGTTTATAATTCATCTTGACTTCTTTGGCTATCTTGCTACACTTTATCTATTCTCACGAGAAAGACCCTGGCGCGGTTCCGTCCGCGTTGGGGGCTTTTTCTTTTTCGGACCCCGTCAGGGTTCGTACTTCATCAAGGTAGGTAATAGGTGCTCCTGTTCTTTTTAAGAGAATGGAACACTTATCTTTTTTATGAGGAGAGAGTATTGCGCGCAATTTATTACGCTCAAGAAGAAACTTGACCAAAACTGCGTAGTCTCCATCACTGGAAACGAGCACTGCTCGCTTAAAGTTTGTTTCAAAAACATCAACGACAGCACGTAGTACCAAATCCGCATCACAATTGCCTTTTGGCATGCCGCTTGCGTCCATAATTGTTTCTTTAAATATCAGTACGTATCCCGCTTGCTGTAGCGTCGTATATAAATCTTTGTATTTTGGAACCAGACCAATAAAAAGGTAGGCGGTTTGAACTCCATGCTTTTCACGAAGCCACACTCGAAAACGGACATAGTCTAAACTCCATCCCTGATTTTTTATTCCTTTATGTAAGTTCGCGGCGTCAATATACGCGATGTTGTTATCTTTATTTTTCATATTTATGAGACCAATGCTTCCATGCCGCCGATAATCTCCGAAACCTCTCTGGTGATAGCCGCTTGCCGCGCTTTGTTGAACACGAGCGTCAGCTCATCCTGCTTTTCTGCCGCCTTGTCGGAAGCCGACTTCATCGCCACCATACGCGCGCTGTGCTCGGATGCCTGCGACTCCAGCAGGGCATGATAGACGATGACCGAGGCGAGCATCGGGAGTATCACGCCGAGCACCTCTTCCTGCGACGGCTCCAGCGTGTAAGTGGACGGTCGGACATCCGATGTCTGACCTGCGGCAAAAGCGCCTTTTGCGGGAGTAATGTCCCCCACCACGCGCTCTAGGTCTGCAAGCGAGAGGGGAAAAACGGTCCGGAGCGTGGGCCGCTGTTCAAAGGTCGAGATAAAATTTTGATATGCGATTTTGACGACCTTGTACTCGCCGCTCATAAAGCGCGCGGCGGCTGTGTCTACTATAGTGCGCACCGTCTCACCCGTCACCTCGGTGGTGTTTGGATAAAACCCCTCTACCGGGTAGCCGCGAGCGGCAAAATAGTCGTGCGCTTTGCGGCCGACTGCGATTATAGCGGCATCTTTTGGCGCATGGCCCGCCTCGGCGATGTCACGCGCCGCCGCTTTGAGCACCCCCGAGTTGAGTGCGCCGGCGAGCCCCTTGTCGGAGGTGATAACAATATAGAGGGCCTTTTTTGCGGGGCGGGTAGCAATGAGCGGGCTGTTTTGGAGCGCATGGCTGCCGGAGACGCGCGCGAGTATGGAGGTTGCAGCACGTGCATAGGCGCGGCCTTTGATTGCGGTGGTTTGCGCCTTGCGCATTTTGGCGGCAGAAACGGCCTCCATGGCTTTGGTAACCTTGCCGGTCTTTTGTATGGAGCGGATCTTCGCTTTTATTGTTTTAAGAGATGCCATATAAACGTTATGCGGCAAAGAGCGCCGGATGGGTTTCTTCAAATTTTTTCAACTGCACCTTGAGTTCTTCTTCCGTTTGCACCGCCATCACTCCCGAAGTGCCGATACTCTTAAGTATCGCCGGCGCTTCTGCCGCAAGGAACGCAAGAAGTTTTTCTTCAAACTCCGGGACTCGGGAGACCGCAACTTTCGTGAGGTACCCGTTGACCGCAGCGTAAATGGAGACGGCCTGCGCTTCAAACGGCATCGGTGCGCCGTTTTTTTGCTTCAGTGTTGCCATCATGCGCTCGCCGAAATCAATGCGCTTTTTGGTGTCCGCATCCAAATCCTGCGAGAACTGCATAAACGCTTCGAGCTCGCGAAACTGCGCGAGTTCAAGCTTGATGCGGCCGGAGACCTTTTTCATCGCCTTGGTTTGTGCGGCACTGCCGACACGCGAAACAGAGATGCCCGCGTTGATGGCCGGCCGGAGACCTTTATTGAACAAGTCAGTCTCCAAAAATATCTGCCCGTCGGTAATGGAAATGACGTTGGTGGGAATATAGCCCGAAACATCGCCTTCTTGCGTTTCAATAATGGGGAGCGCGGTCAAAGAGCCGCCGCCTTTTTCTTTTGACAGTTTGGCCGCGCGCTCCAAAAGGCGCGAGTGGAGATAAAAGACATCGCCCGGATACGCTTCCCTGCCCGGCGGGCGACGCAGGAGGAGAGAGAGTTGACGGTACGCAACCGCGTGTTTGGAGAGGTCATCATAAATGACAAGTGCATCCTTCCCACCCTCCATAAAATATTCTCCAACCGCCACTCCCGCAAAGGGTGCGAGGTATTGAAGCGCTGCGGGAGCGGCGGCGCCCGCGTTAACGACAATGGTGTACGGGAGCGCTCCGCGCTGGCGCAAAAGCTCCACCAGCCGCGCGGTTTTACTCTCCTTTTGTCCAACTGCAACATAAATACACACCGGCCGTGTCTCCATGGGCTCGTTCAACTGATTTAAAATAGTATCTATCGCGATTGTTGTTTTCCCCGTGTAGCGGTCGCCGATGATAAGTTCACGCTGACCACGGCCGATCGGGATCATTGAGTCGATGGCTTTGATGCCGGTGTGAAGCGGCTGGTTAACACCTTGCCTATCCATAACACCGTAAGCTTCACGCTCGATCGGATTTTTTTGATTGCTCGCAATACCCCCTAGTCCGTCGAGGGGTTCGCCCAAAGGCGACACGACCCGCCCCAAAAGCGCTTCCCCGACAGGGATAGAGAGTGTTTCTCCGGTCGCTACAACCTCTGCACCTTCCCGCACGAGCCCTGCATCGCCCAAAATAATCGCCCGGACCGACTCTTCTTCAAGATTCAAAACAACACCGAAGACCTCCGTCGGCGCATCAAGCGCATCTCTCAGCTCTTTGCCGTGCGCAACATCAAAGCGGAGCATTTCCGACATTACCGCGTTCGGGAGCCCCTCAATTTCCGCGACCCCGTCGCCGACACGCACCACAACCCCGGTGTTTTTTGCACGCGGTGAGGGGGAAAAGTGTTCTATCTCCTTTTTAAATTGTTCAATAAAATCAGCCATTTATTTTGGTGAGGGTCCTGTAGAGTTCAAGCAGTACGCGCGCGCGTTCTTTTTGCGGCGTTATGCTGCTCTGACTCGCCAAACGCTCGCCGTGGAGTTCAATCTTTTGATATTCGGCGAATATGGGACGCAAAAGTTTTTGATGTCCGCGACGCGAGAGAATTGCTGTGAGATTTTTGAGATATTCTTTCCCTCTCTTTGGATTCTCTTTTACGAGCGCGTGCAGTGCCCGGGCATATGAAGAGTGTATGGTCATTTTTGTTTTGCCATTACTTTTTCCATGCCTAAAACCACCAGCTTTGCCACTTCTTGCTTGCTTTCTTCAATCGCGCGGTTTTTAAGCTCCTGTGCTTCACTCTCGGCATCCTTAAGTACGGCGGCGGCGGCACTTTCGGCTTGCAGGGAAAGCTCGCGCTCTTTGCTCGCTCCTGCGGCGCGCGCCGACGCGAGGATACTGTCGGCCTCCTTGCCGGCAGCGGCAAGTGTTGCTCCGCGCGAAGTTTCTATTTCCTTAAGCTTCGCCTGTGCCATTTCCGCATCTTTGACCCCGCGCGACACTTTTTCTCGCCGTTCCTCTAGTATCCGCATAATTGGGGCGTACAAAAAATACCACAGCACCGTAAGCGCCAATGCAAAATTTATTGCGTTGATGAGCAAAAGACGCCAATCAATGCCAAAGGTTGTTAATATTTCACTCATAGCTTCTAGTTTTTAGCTTCTAGGTTCTAGCTAGCTTCTAAAAGCTAGTAGCTAGAAGCTACTTTTAGCTGTATTTGAGGATAAAGCCGATAACCAAGGCGAATATCGCGAGCGCTTCGGTAAAGGCGATACCGATAAACATCGTCGTCTGGATCTGGCCCGAGGCTTCGGGGTTGCGGCCCATCGCCTCCAAAGCTTTCCCCGCCACAATGCCGATGCCGATGCCGGGGCCGATGACCCCAAGCCCGACCGCAAGCGCCATACCCAAAATTTTTGCTGCTTCTACATCCATAAAATTTTTATTACTTAATAATATTTTGTTGATTAATGAGCTTCGTGAGGTTCGGAAATCGCAATCTTGATGAACGCGACTGTCAGAAGTGCAAATATTGCCGCCTGCACCAGCGCCACGAACGTCTCAAACAGCATTATCGGCACCGGCAAGACCAACGGGATGAACGCGGTTGCTATCGCAATAAGAATACCGCCCGCAAAGATGTTACCGAACAACCTGAACGAAAACGAGATGAGGCGCGCCAAATTGCTCACAAATTCTATGAGCCCGATGCCGAACTGAAGCACCCCTCCTTTTAGATTAACAAACTTTGAGCCGTATCGGAAGAACCCCAAAATCACAATGCCAGTGATTTCGATAGTGAAGTACGCAATGATGGCGAGCGCGAGCGTTACGTTGAGGTCGGTGTTGACACTGCGCAAAAGCGGAATGTCCTCTCCGCCCACATGTACACGCAGTGCCTCCATAAACGGCATAAATTCAAATATGTTGGCGGTAAATATAAAAAGAAAAATAGTCATAATCAGCGGGAAAAAACGCCGTGCAAGTTCGCGGCTACCGAGTGTCGATTCCATATAGTCAAACACGAGCTCAAAGAGCGACTCAAAAAAATTCTGTATCTTACTAGGGATTAATTTGGGGTTGCGGCCGACGAGATACCCTATACAAAAAAGGATCCCGAGCACTATCCACGCGGTCAGAAGGGTGTTGGTGATGGGAATCCCCCACACTTCCCCCAAGCGCTGTGCTGAAAGCACTATATGCAACCCCTCTTCCATTTGTAACTTATTTTAACATAAAAACTCTGTAATACCTTGCCGCAACTTATATGTATTCCCGTGTTTCAAAAGTCCCAGATATGATTGTTTAGTTTGCTCATCCCCTTCTTTCTCTCGCAATCGCCGGAGCATTCTTCGCTTCGCAACCCTCCGCAGTACCCGATGATCGGGGAAGTGGACAAACCCCAAGAAATCAATGCCGGAGGCAATCGTGCGAATTGATACTTTGTCGGGATGAATGGCTAGATGCAAATTACTTGCAAGAGTATTTTTGATGATAGGGAGAATATTCTCAAGATATGTGCGGGATTCGTGGAGAATTACAAAGTCGTCCGCGTAGCGGATGTAGTGCTTGGCTTTGAGCGTATGCTTCACAAACTGGTCAAACTCGTTCATGTATACATTCACCAAAAGCTGGCTGGTGAGATTGCCGAGGGGGAGCCCCTTAGAACACCCTGACATACTTGAGAATGTGAGAATGTTCTTTTTTGAGGAGAAACTGCTGATGACTTGGCGGAGGAGCCAGAGGATGTCTTGGTCGGGGATGCGTTTGTGGAGGATTGAGAGGAGAATTTCGTGGTCGATGTTCGCGAAGAACTTTTTGATGTCGCATTTCAACACCCAACACGTGCGAGTGTGGTTCTGGGACACTTGATAGGCGAACTGCTGGAAGCGGTTCATTGCTTTGTGTGTTCCCTTCCCTATGCGGCAGGAGTAGGAGTCGGCGATGAATGTTGTATCGAAGAATGGGTAGAGAATGCGATATATGGCGTGGTGCAAGAGGCGGTCGCGGACACTTGCCTTGTGGATGTCGCGGGGTTTTGGGTCGGCAATGCGAAAGTGATGGTAGGAGCCGTGGCGGTAGGTTTTGCTTTTGAGGTCGCGGTGGAGCGAGAGAATGTTCCCCATCAAGTCGCTTTGAAATTCCTGCACATCTGGCTTACTTCGCTTTCCGCGCAAAAACTCTTTCCACGCCAAAAGTAAATTTTCAACGGAAATGATATCCTCAAAGCTATGAGTGAAAACTTTCTTCGAGTGGACCCCCCCCCGCAGGGCTTTGTTGCCCGTTTTGGAGCGAGTCAAACAGGCCTATCTGTTGTGGAACATTCTCCTCTCTCATACACCAAAATATAGCCGACAGACACTGGGTTTGAAAATCGATTCTCTGCTTCTTGAAACGCTGGAGTGGGCGTTTCGCGCAAGCTACCTGCCACCGTCGCAAAAAACCTCTGCAGTGATAACAGCAATCACAAAACTGGATTTGGCGAAATTTTTCCTGCAAGTTGGTTGGGAAGGCGGCATGCTCGACGACAAACAGTACGCTCGCGTGTCGGAGCCCCTGGTTGAGGCAAGCAAAATGCTTGTCGGCTGGAAAGAATATTTGGAAAAGAAAACTCCCCCGCGTTAGGAGGAGAAAGAGGACAGTTTCGGACAAGCAGGCGATTCTCGGCGTTCCACCGATTGTCGTTGTCGAGCCGGTTGACGTTGACGTTCCATCTCCTGTCGTTCCGGTTGAATTTCGCGACCGAGACGCTTGTATGCCGTGCGCCGCCCGTGCCACCACCCCGCGAATACTCGCAAGAGCTGTATCGCATTCGGAGCCACAAACTCCTTAGCGCATGACACCAACTCTCTTCTTTTTTGAAGAAGTTGAACCTCGCCACTCGAAGCTCCCGCCGCAAGTGCCAGCGTGTTCATATAAAAGTATACCCCACTCGCTTTCGCGAGTGGGGCTTTGTTTGGCCCGAAGGGCCCAAGTGTCAGAGGGTCGTAGGGGCCGAGTTGCGGACAAGCAGGCGATCCCCGGCGAGCCACCGAAAGTCGTAGTCGAGCCGGTCGACGTA
>Ga0209541_10005115_pt1 | contig 22960 bp, 17 predicted proteins | sample RifCSPlowO2_01_FD_184027 | JGI IMG/M metagenome (GOLD analysis project Ga0209541, IMG submission 184027) | Groundwater microbial communities from Rifle, Colorado - Rifle CSP2_plank lowO2_0.1 (SPAdes) (version 2) | ecosystem: Environmental > Aquatic > Deep subsurface > Groundwater | place...
CATGGACAAAACCACCTTTTTTTGTTCTTATTAAAATCCCCTATTGACCACCACCTACAACAATAACCACATTGAAAATGTGCTAATTCTTCTATTGAAAGTAATCCTTTTTTTATAATGAGTTTGTTGAATATATTTGTTTTTTTATTTTCCTTCATAAGCTAAAGTAATTACATGATCTAAAAAATCAGGAAGATCACAACCAACCTCTTGTAGAGATGCTATAAAAGAAGATTTGGGCGACAAGTCAGGAATAATATCGATCCCGGTAAAATATATTTTCTTTTTGGGGGTAATTAAAAAATTAGAGTTTGAATAATGATTTAATCCTAATATTTGATGAAGTTGTCGAGCTATATTTTGAATTTCTTCTTTTTCTTCTGAATTAAGGTTTTTATTTTCTCCCATTGGCAAAAGAGAATAATGTTTTTGCTCTCGGAAATCATTGATTACTCCGCAACTGACTTTTTCTCCATTTATATATTCTTCAACTAAAATTCCCTCCGGATAATCAGATAGATAGTGAATAGCTTGACCTAATTCATCAAAAGAATTAGTTAAATGAAAATCGGTAAAACCTTCTTTGATTACTGGTCTTACTAACCACGGAGGAGATATTTCAGAAAAAATTTTTAAGGTCATTTCATTTAAACTTTGATCCAAAGAAATAATTCTTTTTTTAGGTGTTTTAATTCCAGTATTTTTGATCCATTTTCTAAGTAAACCTCTGTTATTTTGGAAACGAGAAGCCAATAATCCCGATCCAACGTAGGGTGACAGAAGATTATTCAAAGTTTGATAAATTGATTCATCCCCTCCTCCTAAGGTATTAAAAAAAACATCAATATTGAAAAGAAGATCATCTAAGAGGGCAGGAATACCATTGATGTGCCAAAGACCATCAGTCGTGATTAAAATATCTATCGATTTATACTTTTCTTGCGGAATATTTCTTAAAATATTGCTTCCAGACCTTAATGACTTATTAGCATTAGGACTTTTCCCCCCTCTTAAAACCCCAACTTTTATCTTTTCCATGTTTTTATTATAACATTTTTTTATTGATGTTTTTTTAGTTTTGGACAACTTGAATCCACTTTAATTCTTGAATATTAACAGGGCTCCGAAGAAGAATTTTTTGGGCCGGATCTCTGGGATCAGAAATTATTTTTTCAACGGTGGCTATTAAATATGGATATATTCCCGGAATAATTATTCCATTTCCTTTTTCTACTTCAACCCCTCGAGAAAGTTTTATTTCAAAATTTCCTCCTCCTCGTCCGATTGCTTCAAGAAAAATATCTTTCCCGCTTAAAATAACCCCCAATTTTTCACCAGCAGTAGAATAAAGTTTTACTTTTGAAGATTTTGAATAAACTTCAGCTACTTCACCGATTAAAACATTGCCATAAGCAAGAACTTTATCCCCCGCCTTAATTTGGTTTTCTGTTCCCACATCAATAATAAGAATATCATAAAGCGAACGATTTGGTTTGGTTAGAATATTCCCTAAAATAATTTTATCTCCGACTTCAATATTTCTACTAAGTATTTCTTTTAATTTTATATTTTCATCAAATAAAACTTCTCTGTCTGAATATTTAGCTTGAGATTCAATAAGTCTATCTTTTAGTAAGTTATTTTTTCTCAGAAGATTTTTGTTAGATTTCAGCAAATAAGAATAAGAATTTATCTTTTCTTGAAAAAAATTGCTTACTTCCCAAATTGGTCGTCCAAGCCCATGAGAAAATGAAGAGAGATTGCCAAAAATGCTAATTCCTAAAAAAAGAACGACTAAAATAAAGGTGGCTATCAAGACAAAACGGATTATTTTTCTATTTTGGAGCCTGTTCATCTTGGGTGTTAACAAGAATATCTTTAAAATAATCCATGTCTTCAAGGATTCCCCCAGTCCCGCGAACCACCGCCGAAAGCGGATCATTGGCAACCTTAACCGGGATTTTAAGAACATTGGCAAGTAAAGTATCAATTCCTTTTATCATCGCTCCTCCGCCAGTCAATGTAATTCCCCGGTGCATCACATCAGATAAAATTTCTGGGGGAGTTGTTTCCAAAACTTCTTTTATCCCATCAATTAATATATTAATTGACTGAGAAATAGCTTCTTTAATATCAGAATCTGTGATAGTTACTTCTCGAGGTAATCCTGTTATTAAATCTCTTCCTCTCACTTCCGCTTCCGCTGGTGTTCCCTCACAAACAGAACCAATAGCAATTTTTACATTTTCGGCTGTTTTCTCTCCAATTAAAAGCTTAAATTCATCTCTTAGATAAGTAATAATATCTTCATCTAATTTATCTCCGGCAATTCTAATGTTTTTAGATCGGACAACTCCCCCTAATGAAATAACGGCAATATCAGTAGTTCCTCCTCCAATATCAATAATCATTGAACCGATCGGTTTTTTGATAGGCATTTTAATACCTACCGCTGCTGCCATTGGTTCTTCAACTATGTGTACTTCTCTCGCTCCCGCTCCCTTGGCAGCGTCATAAACTGCCCGAGTTTCAACACTAGTGATCCCAGAAGGCACTCCAATAACCACTCTTGGACGAAGAAATTTTTTTGAGATCCCTTCTGCTTTATTAATTAGATAAGAAAGCATCTCCTCGGTAATTTCAAAATCAGAAATAACTCCTTCAACCAGGGGACGAATAGCTCGAATATGTTTTGGTGTTCGCCCTAACATTTGTTTTGCTTGAATTCCAACGGCCACAATTTGTCCGGTTTTTTGATTGATAGCGACCACAGACGGTTCATTAATGACAATTCCATGACCTCCTAGATAAACTAAAGTATTGGTTGTTCCAAGATCAATCCCAATATCATTTGAAAACAGTTTATAAAGTTTATTTAACATTTTTAAATTCTTTAATAAGTTCTTCAACACTTATAATTCTTTCTTTCTCTTCAATTCTTTTTTTTATTTCAATTCCCCCATTAGCTAAACTTCTGTCACTAATAATTGCTCTATAGGGAATTCCTATTAGATCAGCATCAGTTAATTTTTCTCCCGCTCCAATTTCTCTGTCATCGTATAAAACTTCAATTCCCTCTTGTTTTAATTTTTTATATATTTCATTTGTTTTGATTTTTATTTCCTCATTTCCCCCAGTTATTTCTAATAAATGAACTTTAAAAGGAGCCACTGACTCAGGCCAAATTAACCCTTTGTCATCTGCTAATACTTCTACTATTGAACCCATTAATCTTCCTATTCCAATACCATAACTACCCATTACCACCAGTTTATCTTCTCCTGATTCAGATTTATAAGTTAACCCCAGATCTTTAGAAAATTTTGTCCCTAAAGGAAAAATATTCCCAATTTCAATTGATCGGTGTTCGGTTAGTTTTTCTTTGTCTAACCCAAGTTTTTTAATAGTTTCATCATTATAAATCTCTTTATTTATGGCTATTCTATTACTTTCATCTAGATAAATAGTATCTTCGCCAGCTGAAGTAATAGTTTGAAATTCATGGGAAGAATCTCCAAAAGTCCCTCCGGAGGCAAGGGTCAAATAAGTGACCTGACCAATCCCCACTCTTTGAAAAATAGTTTTGTAAGCTAACTTTATTTCATCATAAAATTTCTGGAATTCTTCTTCATTATGACTGAAAGAATATAAATCTTTCATCATAAATTCTCGTCCTCTTAAAATACCGCTTTTGGCTCGTTTTTCGTTTCTAAATTTATTTTGAATTTGATAAACATACAAAGGAAGATCTTTATGGGAATTAATGTGTTCTTTCATTATAGAGACTAGCGGTTCTTCGTGAGTCCAACCAAGCCCTAGATGATTTTCGTTTTTTAATTTAGTTTTAAACCAAATATCAACTATTTTTTCATCCCAACGATTTGTTTTTTCCCAAAGAGATTTGTCTTGCAAGGTCGTCATTGAAATTTCTTGACCCCCTATTTTATTCATTTCCTCTCTAATAATATTTGTTATTTTTTTAAAAACCATAAGTCCTAGTGGTAAATAAGAATAAACTCCGGCCATTTCTTTATGGATAAAAGAAGCTTTTATCAAAAGCTCTGCGTTTTTGGAAGTTTCGTCGGTTGGGTTCTCTTTTCTGGTTTTTGTAAATAATTTAGATTGGCGCATGATTTTATCTTACCCCAAAAAACTCTCTTGGTCAAAAGATTTATTTCATTAAGATAAAGCTTGATTCCAATTACTTTTTTTGTTAAGATTCTTTTTATGACTAAAATCAAAAACAAGGAAGAAAAAGAAAACCACTTAATTGAAGAAATGTTTAAATTAGGAGCTCATTTTGGCTATAATAAATCCAGAAGACATCCATCTGTTAAATCATATATTTTTACAACTAAAAATAAGGTTGATATTATTGATTTAGAAAAAACTGATAATCTTTTAGTGGAAGCTAAAAATTTTGTTAAAAAACTTGGAGAGGAAAGAAAACAAATTTTATTTGTTGGAACTAAGGCTGAAGCAAAAAAAATTGTTCAAGAAAATGCTCAAGAAATTAATTTTCCTTTTGTTAATACTCGTTGGATAGGAGGAACTTTTACAAACTTTTCTGAAATAAAAAAACGAATTGATAGATTAGAAACATTAAGAAAAGAAAAAGTTGGAGGACTATTAGATAAATATACAAAAAAAGAATATTTAGTGATTGACGGGGAAATAAAAAAATTAGAGACTTTTTTTTCAGGAATTGTTATAATGCAAAAGCTTCCAGAGGCTATTCTTGTGGTTGATGTTAAACACGAAGAAATTGCTGTAACCGAAGCTAATAAAGTAAGAATTCCTGTTATTGGAATAGCAAATTCTGATTGTGATATTAAAAATATAGACTATCCGATAGTAGCCAATGATTCATCAGCTTCTAGTATTGAATTTTTTATTAAAGAATTGATAAAATCTTACAAAGAAGGACAAGAAAATCCAGTCTCTAAAGACCAAAAGGATATTAAAAAAGAAAATAAGACTGCGGATTTTCTAGAAACAAATATTGAATAGTAAACAAAAAAGATGATAACAACCGAACAAATCAGACAGTTAAGAGACCAGAGTGGTGTTTCAATTATGCAGTGCAAAAAAGCCCTTGAGGAATCAGGGGGAAATTTTAATAAAGCCTTAGACGAACTTCGAAAAAAAGGAGCTGAGATTGCTTCCAAAAAATCTAACAGAAATTTAGGATCGGGGATAATTCATTCTTATATTCATAGTAATCAATCTGCCGGCTCTTTAATAGAATTATTGTGTGAAACTGATTTTGTGGCTAAAAATGATGATTTCAAAAAATTAGCTCATGATATTGCTATGCACATAACTGCCATGAACCCTGAAGATAATAATAAATTATTATCTCAACAGTTTGTAAAAAAACCAGAAATAACAATCAATCAACTTATTGAAGAATCAATCCAAAAGTTTGGAGAAAGAATAGAACTTGGTAATTTTATTAAATATTCATTGAAATAGTTAAAATGACAACAATTTTAATTTTATTATTTTTTATATTTTTGGTTTCTACTATCATTATGGTTAGTTTTCGTGTCCAACAAATAAGAAAAATAAGAACAAGGGAAAATAATATTTCTAACAACCAACAAGCTCATAATATATATTTTAGTTTTGAAAACATAAATTTTACTTCTTTATTAAGAAAATTGTTTAGTTTATTTAAGAAAAATCTTAATTTAATTATTTTGTTTATAATAAAGATGTGGATTAAAATTTTTAATTTTATTATTAAAAAAATTAAAGATAGATTTCCTAAGGCGGTAAATATTTTAAATGGACAAAATGGAAATAGTATAAAAGTAAAAAATAGAGGACCAGTTTCGTTCTTTTTAAAAACAATTAATGAATATAAAGTTAAGATAAAAAAGATAAAGGAGGAGATAAAAAAAGAAGATAGAGAATAGAATAATTGCCACCTTAGCTCAGTTGGTAGAGCAACGGTTTTGTAAACCGTAGGTCCTCGGTTCAAGCCCGAGAGGTGGCTCCAGTTTAGAGAAATTCAAAATTTATTTCTTGTCTTGTTATACCAAAATTTACATTTCTAAATCTTCTTCAGCTGTTTCTAAAAGTTCTGGGGAAATTAAAGATTCAATAGTCTCAACACTTTGAAAACCAGTATGGAGTTCTTCGTTTATAACTAGGGCTGGTAATGGATCTTCTTGGATTTTATAAATAGAAATTAAAGATTGGAGTGGTGATAAAGATAAATTGTAATCAAATGAATATACCCTTAGGGTTGGATATTTTTTTCTGAGGGTAGTGAGAACATATCCCTGACGAGTGCAATCTCCACAATTAGATTCATTGGAATAAAAATATAAAACAAAGTCCGATTTAAAATCACAGCGCTTGCTTAATTGTTTCATTAAAAGATAATCTTTAATTTCCAACAGAGAATAATATTTTCTAATAGAAATAATTTCATCAGAGGAGGCATCTATATTGCTCTCGCTAAATTCTAATTTACGAGCTAACTCATTCAATTCTTGAGAAAGTAAAGAATCATCAAGTCCTTTACAGGAAAGTTCCCCCATTAAGGAAAATTGTATCTCGGAAGACAAAATATCAATAGCAATTGTGTCTTGAATAGATTTTAATTGTTCTAATTTTTGTCCATTTATTGAATTACTGATAAAAAAACCTAAGATAAATAAAAATAGAGTTATAAAAAAAACTATAATATATTTTTTCCAATCAATTTTTTGATTCATCTTTTTATCGCCAACTTGGTTGTTTTTTAACAATAGTATTATAAACAGCTCTTAACAACCAGAAAGGAGCTATTAAACTGTAGGTAATTATAAAATAAATTATCCGGACAGAAACACTAAAACGCCCTTTATACATTCTAGTTCCGATAACAATAGAGGTAATTATCAAAAAATAAGTCAAAATAATTAAAAGAGCAGTTGACTGAGTATTAATAAAAAACAAATCATAATTTAAATTTTCAAAATTAAGGTTAACGCCAACAGTATTTACTTGAATCAATTTGTTTATCATGAAGTTTAAAAAATTATAAACAAGCATAGCAAAAACATAAAGAAAGGCAATGATAGAAAACACGCCAGCTGGTATTGAAAACACGGATAAATTTCCATATTTAGGATTAAATAAAATTTTCCGATAGTCAATTGTATTATTTAAAAAACCATAAATCCAACGAAGTCTTTGCTTATATAGCCCTCTTACTGAATGAGGAGCAACTGTATAAACATAAGCATCATGACATTGATTAATTTTATAATGATTAGACTGCATTCTAAAAGCAATTTCCATGTCTTCGGTATTGTAAGCTGGACGAAATTTCCCTAAAGTATCAAAAACTTTTTTCCGATAAATTGAAAAGGGGCCGGGGGTTACATAAATTCCGCCAATCAATCCAAGCATTTTTTTAATAAACACAGCCATGTAATATTCAATTTCTTGAGTAATTTGAATGAGTCCTTTTGGTTTGTGAATAATAATGGAAGGACTAACCGCCATTGTTTCTTGATCCTCAAAATAAGAAGTAATTCTTTCTAAGGCGTATTGATCAACAAAAGAATCCGCGTCTAAACAACCAACCAATTCAGTATCAACATAATCCAAAGCAAGATTTAAGGCGGTGTGCTTGCCCCCATTTTCTTTTTGGAAGATTTTAACTTGAAAATATTTTTCAAACTTTTTCATAATTTTCCAAGTATGATCAGTGCTACCATCATCGACAATAAAAATTTTTAATTTATCTTTTGGATAACTTAAATTAAGCAAAGATTTAATAGTCCCCGAGATGGTTTTTTCTTCATTCCAACAAGCAACAATAATAGTAGTTGAGAAATATTTTTTCAGATTTAATTTTCCCTGACGCCTGTATGTTTCTTTCCTTCTCTCTATAAAAGTGATTAAAAAGAAAATCTGGACATAGACAGCAACAAAAAGAAGGAGGTATAAGATAATTGATGAAATTCCAAACATCTTAATATTTTAGCAAATATCTAATAAAATAAAAAGACATTTTGGTTATTTCCCAAGAGTGTGATAAACTGATTAAATGGTAACTTATAAAAACAGTAAAATTCTATGAATAACGAGAATTTAAAAGATAGCTCAAGGGCAATGAGTAAATCAACCACCATTATTGTCGCTAGTGTCATTATCGCTGGCGCTATTGTTATTGGTTCAGCTATTTTGAGTGGAGAAAAAGGAGGAGTTATTTCCACTACTAAAAACAGTGATTTAAAGGCTCAGGTGGGAACAATTACCAAAAAAGAAATTGGAATTGATGAAACCTTTCTTGAAAAATGTTTATCTGAGAGTCAAAAATATCAAGACTTAGTTAATGAAGATTTTTTTAGCGGAAAAGTAGCAGGAGCAAAAGGAACTCCTTATAACATTATTTTATTAAAAGATGGAACAACCATTGTTATCCCGGGAGCTTTACCGTTTGAGGATGAAATAAGCCCAGAAGGAGAAATTGTTATGATTGGGATGAAATCTAGAATTAGCGCTATTTTATCGAGCCAAAGTAAAGATCTTTCCTCAATTGCCGAAGATATAAATTTGAGTCCTATTACAAAAGATGATCATTTGATGGGTAGCGAGAATTCAGAAATTATCATAGTTGAATATTCTGATATTGATTGTCCTTTCTGTAAAAGATTTCATCCGACTATGGAAAAGATAGTCAAAGAATTTAGCGGTCAAGTAGCTTGGGTTTATCGCCATTTTCCAATAGACGAATTACATCCAGAAGCTCGAAAGAAAGCTGAGATTTCTGAATGTATTGCCGATTTAAAAGGCGAGGAAGCTTTTTGGAAATATCTTGAATCTGTTATTTATTAAATTTTAATTTTAGTCAATCGAACTTCTGATGCGAGTAATTTTATCGCTCTGTCGTAATTTTTCATGAACTTTAGCTTCTATTTGTCTAATTCGTTCTCTGGTAACTCCAAATTCTTGACCAACTTCTTCTAGAGTATGCTGGACTCCATCTGTTAAACCATAACGCATTTCCAAAATTTTTCTTTCTTTGGGGCTTAATTCAGATATAACATTTTTAATTTGATCAGATAAAATACGCCGTGAAGATTCTTGGTCCGGTCTTAAAATTTTATCATCCGGAATAAATTCCCCTAGGGTTGATTTTTCATTTTCATCATCTCCAATGGGTTGTTCAAGAGAAGCTGTCTCAAGGATAATTTTTTCAATTATCCTGATTTTTTTGATTTCTAAATCCATTTCAGTAGCAATTTCCTCTGCTAGTGGATCTCTTCCAAGATCCTGAGATAACCTACGAAAAGCTTGCTTGTATTTTGACATGGTTTCAACCATGTGAACTGGAATTCTGATAGTTCTAGATTGATCAGCTAAAGCTCTAGTAATAGACTGCCGAATCCACCAAGTAGCGTAAGTAGAGAATTTATACCCCTTAGTCCAATCAAATTTATCTACTGCCTTGAATAATCCTATATTCCCTTCCTGAATAAGGTCAAGAAGAGTAATGTCGGGACTACGACCAACATATCTTTTAGCAATAGAAACTACTAATCTAAGATTAGCTCGAGCTAGCAAGTTTCTAGCTTCAATATCTCCTTTTTCAATTCTTTTAGCAAATTCCTTTTCTTCTTGAGCTGAGATTAATGGGTATCTCCCAATTTCTTTCAAATAAACTTGAATAGAATCATAGGTTTTGGAATCTTTATACTTATATTTTGTTTTTTCTTGAGCAAGATCATCAATATCTAGAAGGTTGCCTTTTTCAATAACATCAACTCCGGCAATTGATAAATTTTCATAAAATTCATCTAAAAATAAGATGTTGTTTTCAATATTTGGAAATTCTTTCAGAATTTCATCATAGGTAACAAAACCTCTCATTTTCCCTAATTCAATCATTGATTTTGCCTGATCTTGCAACAAATCTATTTTAGTTTTCCGGATTATCGGAATTGGTTTTGTGTTTTTTGTTATTTCTTCAACTATTTTTTTTGTTTTTTTTGATAATTTAGTTGGTCCCAATTTTTTGGATGATTTTTTAATTTTTCTTTTTGCTATTTTTTTTATTGGTTTTTTATTTTTCGCAATCATAAATAAATTATTTATCTTTTATTTTTAATATTGTGTATTTTTTCTGATATTTGTTGACATTTTTTGAGAATTTTTAGAGATTTTTCCTTGTCTTTATCTTTTTCGGCTTGGCTAAGTTCATTCATTAACTTGGTTAAGTTATCTTTCAAATAATTTTCTTCGAGATTTATAAACATTTCATCAAGATCAAACATAATTTTACCAGAATTATTATAAAAAACTTCAGATTCAAAAATGGCTTCATTTTTTTCCTGATCAGTCATCAGGTCATTAATTTTAACATTTCCTGTTATTTCTGAAAGACGTTTACGTAAATTTTTTGGGTCTATCTTAGGTTTTTTAAAACTTTCTTGCCAAAATATAATACCAGCTATTTTTCTTTCGATACTTTTTCTTCCTGTTAACCGGTCTTGTTTAAAATTTGTTGTAATTTCTAATTCATTATCTTTCCCTAACTCATTTGGTTTTATTTTTTCAATTTCTTCTATTAACACTTTTTCTGGGATATTTATTTTTTCTGAAATTTTTTTAATAAAATAAAATTGATCTATTTTATTTTCAATCATAATTAAATATGGAAATAATTCTCTTTTAATTTCATTATTTAATTGTCTTTCGTCGTAATTTCTAGAAATTAAATTATCTAATCCAAAATCAATAATATGTTTTGATTCTTTGATGGTTTTTCTCCACTTATCGGAATTATCTAGAATTAGATCAGCTGGATCAGATCCCTTGGGGATATTAGCTATTTTAAAATCTATTCCTAAAGATAAGGCTATTTTGGCGCCTCTTTTGGTGGCCTCAAACCCGGCACTATCAGCGTCAAAAGCTAAAATTAGTTTATTAGTTAGACGATTAATTATCGTTAAATGATCTTTTGACAAAGCGGTTCCAGACAAAGCAACAGTATTACGATAACCGATTTGGTGGGCCATTAAAATATCAATTTGACCCTCTACTAAAATACAAAAATCTTTTTTTCTGATTGGAATTTTAGCTTTATCTATCCCGTACAGAACTTTGGACTTGTTGAATATCATTGTTTCTGGACTATTAATATATTTAGGAGATTTATCTTTTTCTTCATTATTAAAAGCTTCTAGTAATCTTCCTGAAAAGGCAATTGTTCGACCGCTACTATCTGTTATCGGGAAAATTATTCTTCCCCTAAACCAATCATAGAAATCTCCTTTTTCATTTTTTCTTACTAATCCAGCTTCTTGGATATCAGAATCGTTAAATCCTTCTTTTTTAAGAAAATTATAAAGTAATCTCCATTCTTCGGGAATAAATCCTAACCTAAATAATTTTATTGTTTCTTCATTTAATCCTCTTTTTTTTAAATAACTTTTTGACTGACTTGATTGTTGTAATTTTTCTTCAAAAAAACTAGTTGCTTTTTCCATTATTGAAAAAATTCTTTCTCTTTGGTTTTTTAATTTTGGATTTTCCTTGACAAGATTCACTCCAGCTTTTAAAGCTAAGACATCCAAAGCTCCTCTAAAATCTAAACCTTCAAAAGACTCAACAAAACTAAAAATATCTCCCTTGACACCACAACCAAAACAATAAAAACTGTCTCTCTCTGGTGATACAAAAAATGACGGTGTTTTTTCATTGTGAAAAGGACAACAAGCTTTTAAATTTTTCCCAGCTTTTTCTAATTTTAAATAAGAAGAAATAACATCAACGATCCCCAGCCGCTCTTTTATCTTTTCAACATCTGAAGCCATAATATTTTATTCTTTGGTTTCTTTCGTCTTTGTCCCAATAAATCCTGTTCCGGCTGGAATTAAACGGCCAATGATTACATTTTCTTTGAGCCCCCTTAGTTTATCAACACCGCCACGAATAGCATTGTTAATTAAGACCCTGTTGGTATTTTGGAAAGAAGCGGCCGAGAGCCAGCTAGTAGCATTTAGAGCTGCTTCCGCAATCCCCAAAAGAATCATTTCCCCTTTGGCTTTCTCTCCTCCTTCTTTTGAAACTTGTTCATTTTCTTCAATTAACGCAGAACTTTCTATGATTTCATTAGGAGAAAAAGATGTGTCTCCAGATTCTTGTATTCTTGTTCGTGAAAACATTTGGCGGATAATTATTTCTAAATGTTTTCTAGAAATAGAAGCTCCTTGTAATTCATAAACTTTATTAATTTCTTTAATGATATAATTTTCAGTCATTTCTTTTCCGCCATATTTAAAAATATCGGTTAAATTAGCTGAACCATCTGTTAATAATTCTCCTTTTTTTATCTTGTCGCCAACTTTGACAACAGGAGTTCTGTGGGTCGGAACTAAATATTCTGTTGGTAGTTTTTTATCTTCAGATGAATCTGGTAAAATTATTATTATTTTTTTATTGTTTTCTTCCTTAATTTCATTAACCTTTCCATTAAAAATACTAATCAGGGCTGGGTTTTTTCTGATACTTCTCCTTTCAAAAATTTCTTCAACTCTTGGTAATCCAACAGTAATATCAGCCCCCCCCGCAACCCCACCAGCGTGAAAAGTTCTAAGAGTTAATTGAGTTCCTGGTTCTCCAATTGCTTGAGCAGCAACAATTCCAACTGCTTCTCCTTGCTTTACTAAATAGTTCCTCCCAAGATCTAATCCATAACATTGCTGACAAATTCCGTGAATTGTTTCACAAGTAAGTGGCGTTCGAACATAAACTTCTTTGATTTCCATTTCTTCTATTTTTTTGGCTTCACTTTTAGAAATCAGAAGTCCTTTTTTGTAAATAATTGTTCCTTTGGAATTTTTTAGATCTCTTGATAATATTCTTCCATTAATATTTTTTGCTAAAGATATTTCAATTCCGGAAATATTTTCTTTTGTCATTAATTTATCTTCTTTAGTTTGACAATCTTTCTCTGTAATCATCACATCTTGAGCGACATCAACCAATCTTCTGGTTAAGTACCCGGCTTTGGCTGTATTTAGAGCAGTATCAGCTAATCCCTTTCTAGAACCATGGGTAGAAATAAAATATTCAATTGGGGAAAATCCTTCTTGATAAGATGGAATGATAGGAAAATCAATTGTCTTTCCGGTCGGACTGGAAATTAATCCTTTCATCCCGGACATTTGTAAAATTTGGCTAATAGAACCACGAGCTCCGGAATTAATCATATCATAGGCAGAACCATTTTTTTCAAGAGTGGCCGGAATTAGGAGTTCAATTTCTTTCTTCGTTTGTTCCCAAAGTTCAATAATTTTTCGGTATCTTTCTTCTTTTGATAATAACCCTTCTTCATATTGATCTATAATTTTGTCTTCTTTTGTTCTAGCGTTTTTTATAACATCTTTCTTCCCAAGAGGAACACTTAAATTATCAATTCCCCAAGTAATTCCGGACTGAGTAATATATTTATAACCAAACGATTTTATTTTATCTAAGACATCAGGAGTTTCTTCAACTCCATATTCTGTAATTAATTGATCAACAAGGGAAGACATTCTTTTTAAGTTTATTTCATCATTAATATATAAAAAATCTTCCGGGAGACTGCTATTAAATAAAAGACGGCCAACGGATGTTTCAAAAAGTTCATTGTTAAATTTTTTGTATTTGGAACCATTTTCAGTCCCACGAACTTTTATTTTTGCTCTAAAACTAACTTTTCCATAATCATAGGCCGTAATTGCTTGGTTGGGATCAGAAAAAAACATGTTTTCTCCTTTTTCTCCTTCAATAATTTTAGTCATCCAATAACAACCAAGAACTATATCAAGTTTAGGAGTTACTATAGGATCACCATTTTGCGGTTTAAGTAAATTTTTATTGGCCGACATAAGATCGCTTGCTTCTTGTTGAGCTTCTTTAGAAAGTGGAACATAAACAGCCATTTGGTCCCCGTCAAAATCAGCATTGAAGGCAGTACAAACAAGCGGGTGAACTTGAATAGCATTTCCTTCAATTAAAACTGGCATAAAAGCTTGAATACCAAGACGATGAAGAGTTGGGGCTCTGTTTAGTAAAACATATTTTCCTCTTATTACTTGTTCTAAAATAGCCCAAACTTCTGGGATTCCTTCCTCTATTAATTTATTGGCTCCTCTAATATTAAAGGCTAATTCTATTTCTAAAATTTTAGAAATAATAAATGGTCTAAATAATTCTAAGGCCATGTGTTTAGGCAAACCACATTGATTTAATTTTAACTGAGGACCAACAACAATAACTGATCGTCCAGAGTAATCAACTCTTTTTCCTAATAGATTTTGACGAAAAAGACCTTGTTTCCCTTTTAAACTATCTGACAAAGATTTTAACGCTCGTCTTTGAGCTTGGCTCATCGCTGCTCCACTTGATTGTCTAGCAGCAGAATTATCTATTAGGGAATCAACTGCTTCTTGGAGAATTCTTTTTTCATTTCTTAAAATAACATCCGGGGCTCCAATTTCTTTTAACTTTTTAAGTCTATTATTTCTATTAATAACCCTTCGATAAAGATCATTTATGTCAGAGGTAGCATGACGACCTCCATCCAAGGCCACCATTGGACGAAGAGCGGGGGGAATAACTGGAATAGCTGTTAAAAACATCCACTCCGGACGAGTATTAGAATTAATCATTGATTTAATAAGACTTAAACGACGAATTAATTTTTCTGTTTCTACTGCTCCTGCTTTTTCTATCATTGACTCTGTTTTCTCTTTTAATTTTTTTAAATCTAAATTTTTAAAAATATTAAAAACTGCCTCTGAACCAATCCCGGCTTCAAAACAAGACCCATATTTAAGCGAAAAATTATGATAATTAATTTCATTTAACACTTTTCCTTCTTGAAGACCTGTGATTTCCTTTTTGGTGTTTAGAAAAAGTTCTTTCAATTGCTCGCGAACTTGATCATTAGAGGTATTTTTAATTTTTGATTTATATTCAGCTTCTAAATTTTTTAAAATTTGTTCTCGTTCTTCTTCGTTGATTTTTACAATAATATAACCAGTAAAATAAATCACTTTCTCTAAATCTTTAATAGATAGATTAAGAAGAACACTCATTCTAGAAGGAACTCCTCTTAAAAACCAAATATGAGCAACGGGAGAAGCTAACTCAATGTGACCCATTCTTTCTCTCCTAACAATTGAACGAGTTACTTCAACTCCGCATTTTTCACAAATAATACCTTTATAACGTATTCTTCTGTATTTTCCACAATAACATTCATAATCTTTTTCTGGCCCAAAAATACGTTCATCAAAAAGACCGTTTCGTTCACTTCGCCCAGTCCGGTAATTGATAGTTTCTGGTTTAGTAACTTCTCCATAAGACCAATTTTTAATCCTGTCTGGAGATGCTATTTTAAGATTAATTTGATCAAAATCCATTGTTGTTTCTATTTTCATAATAATTATTTTTTCTTTAATTCAACATCAAGAGCCAATCCCTTCAAATAATTGAGTAAAACATTAAATGAGGCGGGGAGATTCGGTTCTTTTATATCTTCTCCTTTTATAATAGAATCAAAAGCCTGTGACCGACCAATAATATCATCTGATTTAATGGTAATCATTTCTCTAAGAGTGTAAGCTGCCCCATAACCCTCTAATGCCCAGACCTCCATTTCCCCAAAACGCTGACCTCCTCCTTGAGCTTTTCCACCAAGTGGTTGTTGAGTAATTAATGAGTAAGGACCAATTGATCGCATATGAATTTTATCTTCAACCATATGCATCAATTTAATAATATACATATAACCAACAGCAATATCTTGATTGAAAGCTTCTCCAGTTCTTCCGTCATAAAGTTTCATCCGGCCGTTTTCGTTAAATCCAGCTTCTTTTAGTTCTTTTTTGATTTCTTCGGCAGTCGCCCCAGAAAATGGCGGGGTAATGGCTTGATACCCTAAAGTATTAGCTGCCATTCCGAGATGCATTTCCAAAATTTGTCCTAAATTCATACGAGAAGGAACTCCTAATGGTGTTAGAATAACATCAATTGGTGTTCCATCTTCCATAAAAGGCATCTCTTCCTCTGGTAAAATGGTGGAGATAACTCCTTTGTTTCCATGACGACCAGCTAATTTATCACCAACTGAAATATTTCTAATTTGAGCAATTTCAATAATTATCTTTTTTATAATACCTGACTCGAGATTATGACCCAGATCTCGAGAAAAAACTTTCACCCCGATAATTCTTCCTCTTTTTCCATGTTCCATTCTAAGAGAGGTATCTTTAACATCTCGGGCTTTTTCAGCAAAAATAGAACGAAGTAATCTTTCTTCTGGGGTTAACTCTGTTTCTCCCTTAGGAGTTATTTTTCCAACCAAGATATCGTTTTCTCTAATTTCGGCTCCAATCCTGACAATTCCTTCTTCATCAAGATCTTTTAATTTTAATTCTCCAACATTAGGAATATCACGAGTGGTAATTTCAGGACCTAATTTAGTATCGCGAACAGTACAAACAAATTCTTCAATATGAATACTGGTAAATTTACTATTTTTAACCAATCTTTCTGAAAGAATAATAGCATCCTCATAATTAGATCCTCCCCATGACATGAAGGCTACCAACGAATTTTGGCCTAGGGCAATTTGTCCATTACTGGTACTACTGGTGTTGGCTAAAACATCTCCCTTTTTTACTTTGTCACCAATATCTACTGCTGGACGTTGATGAAAAGCGGTAAAATTATTTGTTCTGGAAAAATTAATTAAAGAATATGTTTTTTCTTCTTTTTTGTTTTTATTACTTTGGACAACAACTTTCTTGGCATCAACATAAGAAACTACTCCGTCTTCTTCCGATAAAAGAAGACGGCCCGAGAAAGGAGCGGCTAATTCTTCAATTCCTGTTGCTACTAGTGGTTCTTCTGGAATAATACAAGGAGTAGCTTGTTTTTGCATGTTAGATCCCATTAAAGCCCTGTTGGCATCATCATGTTCTAAGAAAGGAATCATGGAGGTGGCAATTGAAAAGGCTTGATTAGTGGCAACATCAATAAAATCAACTTCTTCTTTGTTTTTCATTCCTGGTTTGGTTTTATCTCTAACTTCAACTTTATCTTTGATGATTCTTTTTTGATCATCATATTCAATACCAGCATGAGCAATGCTATATCTTTCTTCTTCTAGGGCATTAAGATAAACAATTTCGTCAGTAATAACACCTTTTTTAACTTTAATATAGGGAGTCTCAATAATCCCAAAGTCATTGATTTTAGAATAGCTAGCCAGTCGCAAAATTAAACCAATATTAGGACCTTCCGGGGTATGGATAGGACAAACCCTTCCATAATGAGAGGTGTGAACATCTCTAACTTCTAACCCAGCTCTTTCTCGGGTAAGTCCCCCGGGGCCAAGAGCTGAAAGAGTTCTTAAATGTTCAATCTCAGATAAAACATTTTCTTGGCTCATGAATTGTGATAACTGATTGGTAGTAAAAAATTCTTTGATTCGTGCTTGAAGAGGACGTTGATTTATTATCTGGATAGGCATTGCTGTCTCAACATCAATAGTGGACATTCGATCTTGAATATTTCTTTTAATCTGAGTCATTCCTTTCCTGATTTTTTGTTGCATCATTTCTCCGACATAACGAACTCTTCTTTTTCCTAGATGATCAATGTCATCCGCTTGAGCATTAGGAGTGCTATTCAATGTTAAAATATGAGAAATAATAGTAATAAGATCATCAATAGAGAGAATTCGATTCTCTAAAGCCTTTTTGTCCATTACTTTTTCAAATCTTTTATTAAATTGGAAACGTCCAACCGGAGAAAGATCATATCGGTCTTCTGTAAAAATAGCATCTATGAATTCTCTGGCATTTTCAGGGGTAGCTAAATCACCGTCTCTTAATCTTTTATAAATTTCAATATATGAAGCTTCAATTGTTTTGGCAGAATCTTTCTCTAGACATAATTTAATAAACTCCGCTTGATTATTATTAAAAGAATTAATAATTTCTTTATCAGAACCTAATCCCAAAACTCGCAAGAGAGAGGTGACTGGAAATTTTCTTTTTCGATCAATTTTAGTAAAGAGGGTTCCGTCTGAATCAGATTCAATTTCAATCCAAACACCACGCGCTGGGATAATTTTGGCTCCAAAATATTTTTTTCCCTTAATATCTTTATCATTAAAAAAAATACCAAAACTTCTCATTAATTGAGGGACGACCACTCTTTCAATTCCATTAATAATAAAAGTCCCATGAGAAGTCATCAGGGGAAAATCTGACATAAATATTTCTTGTTCTTTAAATGTATTTAAAGATTTATTATGTAATTTAACTTGAATATTTAAAGGAGTTTCATAAGAAAGTTTATTTTCTTTAATATAGTGTTCATTATATTTTGGCTGACTAAGAAAAAACGAAGTAAATTCTAATCTAAATTTTTTGCCAGAATAATCCTCAATTGGGGAAAATTCTTTTAAGACTTCCTGGATTCCATATTCAACAAGCCATTTATAAGAATTTATTTGTGTTTCTAGTAAATCAGGAAATTTTACCAGGGGTTTTTTGTATTTTGAAAAGTATTTTTTTGGTTTTTTAATTATTGACATAAAATAACAAAAAATAAGACAAAAAGACAACTGCCTTATTATAAAAGGTTAAATATATTTTAAGTATTGATTTTTGTCAGCAAGATATCAAGCTTTTAGGCTGATAATTACTACATAACACGAAAATCTTCAATAACTCAATCTGTTTAATTCGTACTACTTAGTATAATAAAAAACAAAGCAATGTCAATTATATATTGTGGGGAAAACTAAAAAAAATTAATAAAATCTATAAATTAACTCAATATTTTAGCACCCTGAATAGTTAAATAAGCCATAATGGTGATTAAGGTGATATTTCCTAAAAAAAGCGGGATAATCGTCTTTTTAAAGGGATAATCAGCTAAAGCTAAAACTAACATCAAAATATCTCCTGGGAGAAGGGAAAATCCAGCATAGAAATAAATCAAAATAGGAATCAGCCAGCTATATTTGCCATTTATCCACTGAGATAATTTAACTAATCTGTCCTTAAAATATTTTGGCAAAGCATTAACTGCCTTTGATCCAAGGAAAAAAAAGATGCCGTCCCCTACTGTTAAAGCAGGACCAGTAACTATTCCAAGCAAAATTGGGTTAAGTCCTCCTAGGGCTAAAGTAATAATTAATAAGTAAAACGAACCAGCCGTTAAGGTTGAAACCCCTCCCAAAAGAGCGACGACAAAAGCGACTAAATATCCATTATTAATACCTATTGTCTTAATAATTTCTTCGGGACTGACAAAAGAAAGAAATACTACCCACCCTATTAAAATTAACAAGAAAATAATTAGCGTTCTGTTTTTCTTAACAAAAGACATGTTAACACTGTTAGTATAACATTTTCTATTTATATCTTCGGAAATTAAAAATCACTAACTTTTTCGGCTAGTGATTTAAATTTGTGCATTTTATTAAGTTATTAAGCAATCGCTTTTTTTTCAAGAAGAAAATATTCTTCAACTATTATTCCCAAAACTCGGCAAAGTGACAAAATTGTCTGCAAATCGGCATTTCTGCCATGAAATATCTTGGCAATAGTTTTTGAGGAAAAATTTCTTTGATTTTTTTCTGCTAACAGTCTTAAATTTTTGACTGGTTTTTGGGGATAGACTGTTTTAAGATAAATAGCAAAAAGATTTGCGGAACAACCATCTTTTTGATGCCTTTTAGCCCTGACAATTACCAAAGGACCTTTGATTGATTTTTCAAGAGAAGCAATCGCCCTTATTACCTGTTCATTACTTTGAATCTCAAATTCTTTTGCTAACTTTCCAACTGCTTGTATAAGTATTTTCTGGTTCTTTGGACACTTGGTTTTACTGATCAGGTCGCATAAAATGAGAAATGAACCGAGATATGGACCAGAATTTGGGAGGTTGTTTATAACATCAATAATTGATTCATGATACGGTTTTTGAACTGTTTCTGTACTCATGGTTAGTTTTTAAAAGTGTTAAAGAAAATATTACTTTTTATCCTACACTATATAAACAATCTGTCAAGAATAAAACTCTGGATTTCAAAAGATCTCTTGATTTTTCAAGCCATATTATATATCCTTATGAAAGACTGAGAGACACTCTCAATCAAGTAAAACAATCACGGCCCTATCGTCTAACGGTTAGGACGCAAGCTTTTCAAGCTTGAAATCCGGGTTCGATTCCCGGTAGGGTCAAAAAGCTCCAAGTATTCGCTTTTTGAAGTAATTATATCATTTGCGCGAACTTTTTTCAAAGAAAATACCTAGCGTTCCCCGCGCGCTTGCGCGCCTCTGTGCGAAGCACAGAGCTTCTGCAAAAGCAGAAGTGCGGGAAAACGCTAAATACACAGCGGACGAGCAAAAGCAAAGCAAATATGCGGGAAAGGATTTGCTTTTGCTCGGCTCATTTTTCAAAAAGGTTTTTGGGTTTGGTTTCCACCCCGCAGGAGGGTCGCGGGAGGAATGCGGGGCGGGATTCGGAATTTTTGGCGGGTGCAGTAGATTATTCTTGACTAGAAGTTTCTTTCATATTTTTTTCAAAATCTTCAAGTAAATTTATAGACTCTAAATCAATTTTTTGAAAAGCAGAGAAAGCGACGCTTTCTGAAATTTTATGAGCAGAAACCCTGTTATTTAATGTTATAACTGATAGAAGTAAGTCTAACGACTTACTTGAGACACTTTTTTTATTTCTCAATTCAACAGATTTCAAAAAATTTTGAAAAGCTGGGTTTGAATATGCTTCGCTAATGAACTCATCAACTGTTGATAGACCATAATATTTTTTTCTATCACTTTCAGAAATATTATGAAGTACAAGAGAGTATAAATTTCTGTATTTATTATGAACTGGTAATTTTTCTATCGTATTTTTTACATTAGTTATTCCATAAATCAAATTCAGACCTGAAGATATATCAGCACCACGAAAGACATGATGGAAAAGTTCATGTAAAATTGATACATAAAAATCTCCTATATCAGCAACATTTCCGTAGGTGCTATCAATTTCAAGTGTACCTCTTGCTTGACTATAACTTGCTAATGATTCGCCATTTTGTGGTGTAAATCTAACCTTGATTTTTTCCAATGCTTCAATAGATTTTAATTTTTCAAAAACTTTCTCAAAACCAGCTTTTGTTTCAAAATCTGATAATTTTTCTATCAATTCTTTTGCATTTTTAACATCAACAATTTCTAAAACATATTTTAAAGGTTCTGTTTTTGCATCTTCCTTAATTTTTTCCTTTTTACAAAACTTTCTAAATCTCTCTTTATCTTTTTCAGAACCTAAAATATGAATTTGTTTGGGATCAAAAACTACATACAAATCAAGAGGTAGAGGGTCTAAGGTATTTTTGATTATAGTAGAATCAGAACCCCTTTCTTTGTCTTGTCTTATTGTGTCTCCAAAAAAGAAAGATTTGGATGTACCTTTATCATTATGAATTTCTGGATTTTGCATATCTAAAAGTATTGGATAAACATATTTTCCGTATTCTGGAATTGAAAATAATTTATTGATTTCTTCATATGCTTTGTTGTATTTGTCAACATTGTGAACATAATGGGCTTCTGTTTCTTCAAGCACACTTTCAGATACACCTAAATCATTGTGTATTTTTTTAGCTATGGTAAGCTTTTGTCTTAAATCATCACGGTTAGCTTTCAGTGAAGAAACAGTTGATTCTAATTGTTCAATTTCTGTTTTTAGTTTATTTTTTTGTTCGTTTATAATTTCAATTTCCCTTTCTATATTACTTTGACCTTTTAAAATTTTATTCACTGAATCTAATAACTTTTCCTTAATAGAAAAAGTTGGTTTATTTTTCTCTACTTCGCTGTATTTATCTTTTAGAGAATCTAGTGCTTTTTCTAGTTTTTTCAATTTAAAAACCTCATTTCCATGAAGAAGTTTAATTTTGTCATATGCAGTTAAAACTCTTTCTTTGTTAGCAAAAAACTTTGCGGCTTCAATATTATCAGCAAAGAAAAATCCTTCAACAGAGGAATCTGAGCTAGTTGTTTTTCCTAATTCAATTTTTGAAAATTCATCAAATTTATAATTACTACCATGCCAAACTACATTTTTCGTTTTAGTTTTTGGAAAAATAGTTTTTAAATATTCCACATATAATTTTTCTGCTTCGTGGTTTGGTAAGATTTCATTCCCAATTTTCTCCCACATTCTTAACGCCTGTGGTGAAGTATGATGACTTCCAACAGTGTTAGACGGAACAATTTTTGTGTCTAGCTCATTTGAAACTTTTTGAAGTATTTTTGCACCTAAACCTTTACCTTGTAATTCTTCTGGTAATAAAATATCGCCAACATAAGATGTTCCGTCTTTTTCTGTTACTAAAATTAACTTTTTGCTTTGTGACTTATCATCAGAATTGAGTATCAATTCACCTTTGTAGTAGACATTGATATTTTGTATTTTACCGAGACTAGCTTCTTCTTTATTTCTGCCTAATTCAATAATAATATCTTTGTTATCTTCAATTCCTAAACTATCGCAAGCGATAGTTTTAAGTTCAGGACTAAGTTTAAAAACCTCTTGTATATTTTTCTCCTGTTCAGAAAACGAAAAATGCTCAACTGATTGCTCGGTCTTTGGTAGTTCAACTTTATTAACAGGATTAACTGGTGGTTTTTCCATAAAGTGATTTTAGCATTTTTTGCTTTCTTCTTCTAGTTATTTTAGGGAGCGGAATTTGTGCGCGAAAGGGAGGGTGGGTCAAGCACAAACTAACTTTGTATTTTGGCTTTGCCAAAATTTCAATATAGGTATTTTGAATTCTTACTACTGCGCCCGCCAAAAATTCCGAATCCCGCCCCGCATTCCTCCCGCGACCCTCCTGCGGGGTGGAAACCAAACCCAAAAACCT
>Ga0209541_10005116_pt1 | contig 22955 bp, 20 predicted proteins | sample RifCSPlowO2_01_FD_184027 | JGI IMG/M metagenome (GOLD analysis project Ga0209541, IMG submission 184027) | Groundwater microbial communities from Rifle, Colorado - Rifle CSP2_plank lowO2_0.1 (SPAdes) (version 2) | ecosystem: Environmental > Aquatic > Deep subsurface > Groundwater | place...
TCCTTTAATGACTCTGTGAGAGGAGTATCTTTTTCATCTAAACCCATATATTTTGGGTCATTCCCAGGATATCTTTCATCATCTTTTGCCAATGCTGGAGGCCTTATATCATAGCTCCTGCGCCATTTCAAAACCTGTTCCTCTCCGAATTTTGCTGCCATCTCGGATTTGTTTAAGCCCTGCAAAGCTCCATAGTGCCTTTCATTCAAGCGCCAAGATTTATGCACTGGTACATCTAAATTCATTTCTTTAATAACTATTTCAGTTGTTTTAGTCGCTCTTTTTAACACATTTGTGAAAACAACATCAAAAGTATAGCCTTCTTTCTTTAAAATTTTTCCAGCTTCCTCAGCCTCTTCAACACCTTTTTTTGTCAATGGAACATCAGTCCATCCTGTAAACCTGTTTTCTTTATTCCAAGTGCTTTCCCCGTGCCTCAGTAAGACCAATTTGTACATTTTTAAATTTATTTTTATTTAATCAATGTTTAATTTATTTTTTATATAGGCATTTATTGTTTTATTGTAATTTTATTTATTGTTTTTGATTATTGGAATTTTTATTTATTGATTTTCTTTATTAAAACATCATCTCCAATCTTAACCTTATATTTTTTCGTAAAAGAATCTTGGTTTAATGCAACTTCTATCCTTCCATAATCATCCTTAATTATCAAAGGCTTTCCTTTTTCCACATCTCCAAAAGTTATAACAAATGGCATTTTTATGTTTTTATTTTTTATTTTAAAATCAATTTCATTGTTTAATTTAATATTGAAGCTGTCCCATGCAGCATGTGTTATGTTTAGGTGCAAAGAGCCAAATTTATTGATGGATATTATTTTTGCATATATTTTATCTTCTTCTATTAATGCCTCTTCATACGGCGCCTTTGTCAGCTCCTCTTCTTTTATCTCTTTTCCAAATTCTTCTACATTAATACCTTTAGAAAGATAAGCTGCTGCTGGAGTAAAAATATCCCTTCCATGAAAAACAGGGCTTACTGGCTGCCTCATATATTTTTTGTTTGTTATCTCAACAGCTTTTTTTATCTCGCCTAAAAACCTTGTTGCAGGCAATAAAACCCCATTGTCAGGCCCTATTAAATAGTCTCCTCTTCCTACTTTAATTATAATTGGCTTTCTTTTTGTTCCAACGCCAGGGTCAACAACACAAACATGATAGCCAACTGGCAAATAGTTTATTGTTTCCATTGTTCTTGCAGCATAAAATAAATTAAAATCAGGCAAGCCGTGCATTAAATGGATAACGTGCGCATCCGGATTAATTTCCAAAGCAACACCTTCCATTATTCCTACACCTTGGCTTTGCACGCCAAAATCGCTTATTAAAGTTATAATTGGTTTTTTCATTTTTCAATTTTTGATTTATAATTATTTTTTTAATTTATTCTTATTGTAATTTAAAATTTAATAATTATTTTTCATTGAATTTTTGATTATTGTAATGTTTTTTAAATTTAATCTTTTGACGATTCTTTTTTAAGAACCTCTTTTATTTGTTGCTCAAGTGTGTCTAATTTATTCTTAACAATATCCCAAATACGCTCTTGATTAATCGTCCAATAGTGGTGTGCTACAACAATCCTAAAATCCTGTATGTCTTTCCAAGGTATATCCCCGTATTTCTCTTTTATTTCTTGAGGCAGTTGTGTAACAGCTTCCCCAATTACTTCCAAATTTCTCATTACAGCATCAACCTTGATGTTGTCTCTCGTAAATCCTTTAAAGTCTAAGCTGGAAGTGTATTCCCTTATTCTGTCAATGGATTTCAAAATATCCTCAAAATACAAATCAAATCTTCGCTTCAATTTTTTTCCCTCCCAATATGTAAGGTTTTAATTCCTTTCGCAAAAGATGCTTTTCTCCTAAATCAATTTCTTTTCCAAACAGCTCACGAAGGAATTGCAGCAAATGAGTATAATCATCAAATAAACCCCTTCCTTGTTTAAATTCTACTAAAAAATCTATATCGCTGTTTTTATTTGCCTCGTTGCGCGCATAAGACCCTATTAAGACTAGCTTTTTAACTCCAAAATCCTTAATCTTATCTTTATTTTGTTCAATTTTTTTAATAATTTGTTCTTTATTAAGCATGGTATTTTCACGAATTGTTTCTCTTATTGCAGGGTTATTGTTATGTATCCAACTAATCCCTTTTAAACTTACTGCTATCTTATTGCTTCTTTCTAAGTACTCAAGAATTATTTTTAAAGTATTGTGGTTTACCTGCCTCGGAAGTTTTCTTTTAAGTTCGGCTATTGTTACAGCGCTTTCACCAATATTTTTGAGTGTATCCTCTACCATAAAGACTGTATTTAATGTAGGCGCATGCTCAAGTTTTTCTTTTTTTATTGTTTTTAACATATTAATCACTGAAGTTTATTAACTAATAACTATTAGATATTAACTTATATATAAATATTTTGGTTTTTTATTTAGGTTTATCAGGGTTAGAAGTTGTTGGTAAGGGCTTTGTTGAATAGAAAATAGGGAAACGGCTAAGAAAAGGAAAAGTTAATACATAAAGAATAAATTAATCTTTAGAATTTAGCAAACCTCGCTTTATTTCCCAATTCTTCCTCAATTCTTAGTAACCTGTTATATTTTGCAGTCCTTTCGCTTCTTGCTGTTGCTCCAAACTTGCACTGGCCTGTTCCCATGCCAACGGCAAAGTCTGCTATGAAAGTGTCCTCTGTTTCTGCACTTCTGTGGCTGACAACAGCAGTGCATTTATATTTCTTTGCAAGGTTTATTGCGTCTATTGTTTCTGTTACTGTCCCGATTTGATTGACTTTTATCAATACAGAGTTTATTGCTTTCAAATCAATTGCTTTTTGAATCCTTTTGACATTTGTTACAGTTAAGTCATCGCCAACTATCTGTATTTTTTTGCCTATTTTTTTCATAAGCATAGCCCAGGAATCCCAGTCATCTTCAGAAAGGCCATCTTCAATAGATCTGATAGGGTATTTTTGAATTAAAGAAGAATAAAAATCAGCCATTCCATTTCCATCAAGGGTTCTTCCATCAACGCTTAAGTTATACTTTCCATTATCAAAAAATTCAGATGCAGCTCCGTCAATTGCTATTGCAATCTCTTTTCCCGGATTGTAGCCCGCTTCTTCAATTCCATCAACAATAATCTGGAGCACTTTCTCATTGCTTCCAAAGCTTGGTCCGTATGCACCTTCATAGCCTACATTAATGTTAAACCCCTGTTTTTTCAAAACCTTTCCAATCGAATGGTAAATTTCCGAGCCCCACCTTATTGCATCCCTGAAAGTTTTTGCTTTATATGGCATTACCATGAATTCCTGTAAATCTGAACTTTGGTCTGCATGCTTTCCTCCTTCAAGAACCAATACCATTGGCACTGGCAAAAGCAGCTTTTTGTTTTTTCCAAGCTCAGCAATGTAATTGTATAATGGAATTTGTTTTGATGCTGCACCTGCTTTGCAAACTGCCATTGAAACAGCTAAGATCGCATTTGCTCCTAGATTTGACTTGTTTTCAGTTCCATCTGATTTTAGCATTAATTCATCAATATGTTTTTGCTCTTCGCAGTTCAATCCAATAATCTTTTTAGAAATAACCTTATTGACATTATTCACTGCTTTTAGGACTCCTTTACCATCATATCTTTTCTTATCATTGTCCCTTAACTCCAAAGCCTCATGAGTTCCTGTTGATGCTCCAGAAGGCACAATAGCGCTTTCAAAACCATGCTCTGTAAAAACCACAGCTTCAACAGTAGGATTTCCCCTGGAATCAAGAACTTCCCTTGCCACCACCTTTTTTATTACCGCCAAATATACCACCCAAACTCAAGAATTGCACAAATTGTTTATAAATATTTTGGAAAAACATTCTAATAAAAACCATTAATAGCCGAACTATTAAATTGTAAATTAGTATATCAGTATAACCTATAAGGCAAGAATTTTGAGTCTAATTTTGCATAAAAATCTGCCGGTACATATTAAGGTAATCATGTACTGAACCTTGACCAGTAGAAATCCGATCTCCCATGAGGAGTATGGGATCTGCCCCAGGAACAAGTCTCAGAAATATGTTCCCGCTTATTGGACCTGTAGTGCCGCCTTTGGTTAAAAAATCGCCTGGCTCGATATAGTCTACTACCTTAACTTCTTCAGTTCTCAATCCTCCTTTGCCAGTATATCCTGGCGGAGTAACCAAATAATCGCCTCGCTTAAGCTTATTTGGATCAATGGGACCTTGTTTACTTAATAAACTGATAAATTCTTCTGTAGGTATATCTCCTTCTCGACAATTTTGATCAATGCTCATTTTATTGCTAGGTATGGAGGGATTATTTATAAATCTTACCCAATATAATCAGCTTCGTTGCCAAACTTACCCTTTAATTTCTTCAAAGCTGTTTGCTTTGCTACTTCGCTGATTTGCTCTGTTCTGTTAAGTATATCAGCTTCTACTTCTTTTATCTCTTTATTCAGCCTATTCATGCTTATACCCAGCTTTAATTTTTTGTCAAGAACTCTTAGAATTTCCATTGATCCTTTAATGCCCAAATACATTGGATTTCCGTAAGTTTCTGCTAAAAATGATATTGCGTCTATATTTCTTCTTTTTGCCAGGCCTATGAGCAAGCCAGAAACACCTACAATAGGTCCAACAACGCCATAAAGCTTGTCGTTTACCATTCCATTTTTGTATTTTTGAACAATTCTTTTTGTATTTGCGGTACAGTAAACTTTGGGCTTTTTAGGAATTTCTGCTAAGCCGATGCCTCCTAAAGTTATTACTTCCTTGCCTTTAAACTGCTCTACTAAGTCCAGTATTTTCTCAGAAAAATCATAGCTGCTCACTTCATCTATAGGCTGTACATCTCCAGATAAAAGTATTAAATCGTTCCTTTTATCATTAAATTTCTTGTAAAATACTTCTATTCTCGGCAATTCAACTAAATTATCTTCATTAACAAAAACAGAATGAGGAAATGTATGTGAAGTGATCTCATATATTTTTTTTGCTTTTAACTCGTCTATTAGAAAATCTATCGCTACTTTTCCTACGTTCCCAATTCCAGGAAGACCTTCTATTAAAATAGGCTTGTTAAGCTTCTCTGCTTTGCGTAGTTGATCAATTTTCCAAGTGCTCATAGTAACCCTTCCTTTTTAAACATACTAAGTTTAGCTTTTCTTCTATAATCCCCATATTTGTCTTCTACACTGAATTTAGCAGGCCTTGGCGTTAAAGCTTTTCCTCCACATATACAAACTTCTTTCATGGTGTATTTTCCACAATCCTCGCATTTTAATATGCTTTTCATGTTTCAGCTCTTATAAATTCTCCCACGCCATCATTTTTTCTTACATACTCAAGGGCTTCTTCAGAAGCTTCTTTAAGTATTTTCTCAGCTTCTTTATAATCTCTTGCATTAACCACAACACTATATGAGCCTGCTCCAAGATATTTTATTGAAATGTTTTCTTTTCCGATTTCTTCTGCTCTTTTAAGAGCTTCCTTAATAAAATCCACGCCATTTGGTGCAAAACTAGTCAATTTCAATTTGCCTTCTATTTTAACTCCAGTCTCCTTAATTCTTAATTTAACAGCTTCTTCAAGTTTTTTTGCTATTTTTACATCGATACCTGCATCCTTTATTGCGTTACTGTCTGTAACAACATGCTGAAAAAAATCATATAGTGACGCATATTTTTTAAATACATTTTCTGATAAATCCTCAAACAATTTTTTTATGTCTATATTTAGATCCTTAGCAACAAATTCCAAAATTTTTTCTGCTTTCTGCTCCTGCTTTGTTTCATCTACTTTGTTTCTTTTCTGGGTTTCTGTTACCCTTCTTAATGACAGGTCTATATGGCCTTTTTCTTCATTAACCCTCAAAACCTTGCAAACTACTTTCTTTCCCTCTTTAACAAAGTCCCTTATGTTTCTTATTCTTCCAGGACTTACTTCAGAAATATGTATCATTCCGCTTTTTTCATATTCGTCTAAATTTGCAAACACAGAATGAAACTGCACTTTTGTAACAGTGCACATAACTAACTCATCTTCTTCAGGAAATCCTTTCTTTTTTAGTAGCATTTTTTAGTTAAAATGAATTTATTCCAGCACTTCTAAAATTCTAGCCTTTACTCTGCTCTTGCCGCCAGTAGGATCAGCCAGTATTTTGCTGCATACTAAACAAGTTACTTTTGAAGATGCTTTTCCGAACATTATCTGCTCATTCTTGCACTTAGGGCATCTTATCTTAATGAATTTGCTTGTAGGTTCTCTGATATTAGCCATAATAACCACCAAATATGTAAATAAAGTTTATATGAAGGAAAGAATCATGATATATAAAGCTTTTTATGAATAAGGATTACTTAAACTCTATTTTTTTTGCTCTGAAACCTTTGCTTTGTGTATGCTGCTTTTTGCACTCCGAGCATTCATACCTTAAGTCTGTTTTTTTACTGGATTTTTTGCCAGTCATCTTGAATTTTGTGATTGCTGGCTTGCTGTATCTTCCCATATTGCCGATACCTCTGGCTTGGCCTCTTCTCCTTGCTCTGAGTTTGCTGCCATAGGTCATGCTCCTAGGGTTTCTCTTTTTATTTAAAGCGACCTTATGCTGAGTATGCTTTTTGCAATAAGGGCAGTATCTCCTCATAGTTTTTGGTAATTTCATATTTTTGTGTATTTGATGTTAATATAAAAAGGTTTTGGAAATATACGATTTCCAAATACCCAGAAAATCTTGATTTTTGCTGGTTTCTATCAATAAAATACAATAAAGTTAAGAAACACTATAACAATTATTTGGTAAAAAGTCTAGTCGATTTGCAATTTAAAAATATTATTCAATAAAAAATATCAACGGAAAAATAATAATTACAGATATACCAATACACCATTACAAAATTTTAAAGGGGGAGGAATTCAACAACAAAATATCAAATTATTATATTAAATTGTTGAAAAACAAAATAAAATTGTATCCAAAAGCCAAGTTTTATTTTGAATTGGCATTAGAATTGGAGAATTTGAATAAGCACAATGAAGCGAAAAAATATTTTAACAAAGCAGTTGAATTGAATCTATATTATAAGAAGTTAATTGCTAAGTTTTAATCCCCTTTAATCTCCTCAACCCTTCCTTTATCAAGAAGAACTTTAGCAATTTCTGCTGGCAAATTGGCAATATCTTCTTCTTCAAAAGGCCCGTACTCTTCTAACTCTTTTCCAACAAATTTAGGTACAGAATAAAGAAATCTTACAAGCTTTGAAGTCCTCTCTTCTGACTTATTGCTTTCATTACCACTGATTGGATTAGAGGCATCATTAGCCAAAGTCTCTTTTTTCTCTATTGTTACTTCTGAAGGATACATACCATCCAAAATCTTATCGATAATATCTTTTCTGAATGAGTCAAGGACTTTTACAATTTCATTAAATAGCCTTTTTTCATTTTCAAGCAAAGATGAAGTATCCATAACATGCGACTTTGTTTTACTTTTTTGAAGTGCAAGCCAAATAAGTATCTTTTTTTCCCTCCTATCATAAATCTCTTTTATCATCCGCTTAGCATTATTAATCTGATTTTCCACATTTTTTCTTTCATCATTAGAAAACAAAGAATCCTTTTTATCGAGCATATTCTTTTTTTCATTTAAGTAGTCAACAAAATAGTTAAAGAAATTAGGTTCTAGTTTCTGTAAATCTGACATATCCTTCTCTCTTTTCAACAATTCAAATAGAGTTTCATATGTGACATTAACCTCTTTGGTTTCCATAATTAACCCCCAAAAACACTAAAATTAATGCATATTTATGTGTATATATTTATATAATTTCCTTTTTTACCCTAAATTATGGCAGAATTAGTATTTAAGGATTTGTCTTTTGAGGAAAAATATGAAAAAGTAAGGATAAGCTTCCTTAAAATATTCTACTTTGATATAGATAAATCCATGCTTAAAAGTATTGGGGATTTTAAAATCAGCAAAAACAAAATAGAATTTATTGATATTAACGAGAAAAGGGCCCAAAGAAAATTCAATATGCTATTATCAAAAGGATTTTCTAAGCTAAAAAACCAGTTAAACAATAAACTTGCAATTTATGTTCATAAAAATTCAGGAATTCCCTTGATTGGAACTACTTATTTTGGCTTAATAGATAGAGGTACAAACCTTATTGAAATAAGGCCAATAACAAGCTGTAACTTAAATTGTATCTTCTGTTCTGTGGATGAAGGCCTTAACTCAAGAAAAAAGGTTGACTTTGTTGTTGAAAAAGACTACTTAGTCAATGAATTCAAAAAGCTTGTTGATTTTAAGCAGGAAGACTATATAGACGCCCATATTAATGCCCAGGGAGAGCCTTTATTATATGCAAATATAGTTGAGCTAGTGGCAGATATAGCAAAAATCCCGCAAGTAAAGTCTATTTCTATTGATACTAATGGAACATTGCTGAATAAGCAGCTTATAGACGAGCTGGCAGCTGCTGGCTTAACAAGAATAAATCTGTCACTTCATGCATTAAGCCCAGAAATAGCAAATAAAATGGCAGGAACCTCTTACAATCTAAAGAAAGTAATGGAAATAGCTGCCTATATACCAAAAAAAATGGATTTAATAATAACTCCTGTATGGCTCCCTGGCTATAACGATAATGAACTTGTTAAACTGGCTAAATTTGCCCATAAGATAGGTGCAGGCAAAAACTGCCCTGCAATAGGCATTCAGAACTTCTTAAATTACCAATTTGGCAGGAATCCTGTAAAACAGGCAACTATGGATATTTTTTATAAAAAAATGCAGGATTTGGAACAAAAATATGGTGTAAAATTAATATGCAATGAATCTGACTTCAAAATTAAAAAAAGCAAAGAACTCCCAAAACCTTTTAAAAAAGGAGATGTTGTAAAAGCAAAACTTATATGTCCAGGAAGATTGTATAAAGAGATGTTAGCTGTTTTAGAGAATAGGGTTATCTCTGTGCCAAACTGCCACAAACAAGAAGGCTTTGTAAAGCTCAAGATAAGAAGAACCAAACATAATATATTTCTTGGAGAATTGTTAGATTAAACACTAAAATTTAGAAAATATAGAAAAAGGATAATAAAAAAGAAAAAATTAAGGAAGTTTTACTTCCTTTATTCAGTAGCTTCTTCAGCTGGTTCAGCAACAGTCAAGACATTGTTGACTTTCCTTACTTCCATCTCTGAACCTTTCAATGCATAGTCTTTGTAGTTAGCAACTACTGCTGCTGCATTTCTTGTATCAGCTGCAGCATAACCAGCAACTAGCATTGCTACATTACCGCTGCCTACATCATACATCACAACTCTTCCTACACCAGGCTCGAATCCTGCTGTACAGTCAGCTGGATTTCCCATTACTGTTGCAGCTGCTGCGTTAGCACAAGGTCCTCCAACAAGGATTGAGTTAACTGCATTGATGTTTCCAACTTCTGATGCCAGCTTTGTAGCGCCAACATCAATCCTTTGCACTGTAACAGCTCCTCCTGTATCAGAGGTTGTTGTTGCTGCTTCAGTGAATGTTGTTCCCTTGGTTGTTACAAACACTTGCGCATATCTCTGTGTTTTTGGGTTCTCAATCTTGAGTGTTCCTGGCTCACTGCTAGGTGACCATCTTGTAATAAAGGCACCATATTCATTGTATGCATACTGCACATTTGTCTCTCCATCAGGCGTCCTTTCAGTTATGCTGTTTGCATTAGTTGCTGCAAACTGTACCTTTCCACTAGCAGCACTAATATTAACGTCGTATGTTGGAGCTGATAAGGTTTCCAGTTTGTCTGCTGCACCAGTGTTAAGCTCATTGTCAGGCCATCTAAACTGTACAAACATTCCTCCTGCACTTTGGTTTGTTATGTTTATTTCTATGCCATTTCGTGTAGTTAGCATAACACTCTCATTCTCATTATTAGACAAGCCTCCTGATCCATCCATATCTACTTCGATCGTGAAGTCATTTGATGCCATGGTGTTACTTGACGCTTGTCCTCCTCCTGCATACACTTTATAATCTGCGCCTCCAACTTTCAAAGTTGCCAATGACGAAGCGTTTGTATATGTTTGCTCAATGCTACCACCAGTTCCTAAATCCTTAAATTTAAGGACTTTGGTATCTGATGTTATTTTGTCAGCACCCTTATACTGGTAAACATATGTTTTTCTTTCTCCTCTCTTCTGGGTGCTATCCGTCAAGACAAAGAAGTCATTCTTTGAGATGTTTCTTGCTTCATTAATGACAAAATTTTCATCACTTGTGTCACCGCCCATTCGGAATTGTGCCCCTGTGCCGGTTGCTTTTGCAATAGGTGCTTTTACCTCATTGCCATTTCCATCTTTAAATTTCAGCACATACTTGCTAGTGCCGCTAGTTTGTACTTCAACATCCTCTGTTTCTATGTCTTCTAAGCCTTGATACTCAAAATCCCAGTTTTGTGTAAATAACACTTCTGGCTCTGTTAATTCTGGATTTTCGCTTAATTTGCCTCCAGCAGGCACAAAAAATGTATCGTCTGCTGACATGTTTATAGTAATCCTGTCAAGCTTAAAAACGGTGTTATCATCTGTGCCTTCAATAACAACAAATGCATCATCAATTGTGTCATCATCTATTTTTAGGTTGCTAGTATGTATTGCTCCTCCACTAGCATCTGATATATTAGTGTCCCTTAATTCAATTTTTTGTGCTCCTAAGAAGAATGTTGCACTATGGACACCACCAGCATAATCCTGGTAAAGTATCTCTGACACACCAACTGTGGTTCCATCTGACAGCTTGTCAGTTTCTCCATCAAGAAGCTTTCTTGTAGCTTGTCCATTAATGGTAAACTTTGCTGATGTAGAGCTTACAAAATCCAATGTTACCTCGTAATCTTTGCCGCCAATAGTATATGTTTTTGTATCGCCTTCAAGCAAGGTTGATTTTACTGCTCCGCCCATTAAAATCAATTTAATTTGTGAATTTCCTGTCTGCCTTCTTGCCTGGACTATTGTAAATGTTTTTCCTAGCATGTTAAGCTCAACATCCTCAAAATCTGTTAGATATGTACCTGTTGTTGTTGCAGTACCTGCACTGTCATCAACATCAGACTCAAGGTTAGTTGTAAAATCTAATTGATACTTTGCTATTTCATGCCCTGATGCAAAATACAGGAAATCTGCAGTAACATCCTGGTCATCTTCTGCATATAGAACATAACCGGTTCTACCTGGATCTGCGCCTGGGCCTAATAGGTACAAGTATTGTTTATATGGTGCGTCTCCTTTTGAGTTTGTAGCTGTTCCAGCTGCTAGAGCATTTAATTCATCTTCACCAATAAATGTTGTTACGTTTCTTAAAGTCTCTATCTTTACAGCACTCATTTCCAAGTGTTTTGTAGAAGTTTCGACTCTCCATGCATCTCCTGATGCTGTAACTCCTCCTGCTGCACCGCCAGTAGCTGCAGGTTTTGTTGCTGCAAACTGCAGGCTTACAGCTACGTCTGAAACGCCTATAACATCTTCTGCTGCAGCTTTGTCACCAACAACTAGAACTCCTGTAAATTTGCCATCTTTAACATATTGGGTTGGGTATTGTGCTAAATCAGCAGCCATCGCTCCAAAAATAGTAGCTCCGACCATTGATGCTCCGATACCTAGAGCAGAAATCCTTTTTATTGCTTTTTTAAATTCCATTTGAACTAACACCTCCGAGTGTTTTGTTTTTTTATTATATTTAGTATAGAGGAAACTCCTATAGAGCTAAGTTTCCTGCTAACATAAAGACAATAAGTCATATTTAAACCTTACGGTTACATACCATCCTAGGATATATATATTCTGCCATATAAATTATAAGTAATTTTGAAGTTAAAATATAATAATTGGTAGGTATATAACTTACAAACCTTTTCTATTTGTGAAGTACACTTGTTAAGTATTACAGTTCAAGGCTTTTTGCAAAGGGAAGGGTAGCGTCAATTTTGTGAGCATCTTTTATTGTTTCAGCAAGCAAAAAGGAAATTGCAATGGGAACCACCGCAGGTGGTGCCAAAAACCGTGCAAATTGTCTATGGTTTTTAAGCATTTTTGCCTTAGTGTTGCACTTTAAACTACGAACCGACGCTACCCCGAACGCAAGTGAGCCTTTGCAAAAAGCCACTACGCTGTATACTTAGGAACTTTACTTAACATTATTATTACCTATTGTGTTTTACCTATTGCACTCCACAATTTATTTATATAAACCCTTCTTTTTATATTGCATGCTTACAAAAACTCAAAAGCTTGTTGCTGTTTCTGTAGCTTTTCTTATAATCTTCAGTGTAATGCAGTTTACTGTGCCTAATATTATAGGCTTTGATGGCTATTACCATATAAAAACTGCAGACATCATTAAAAAAGAAGGCTTTATCAAGGAATTTCCATGGGCCAGGAATATAATATTTTCAGATAATTATGCTGACATACAAATACTTTTCAGAATTTTATTGATGCCTTTCACATTTTTAGGCCTGGAGCTTGGGGCAAAAATAGCTTCTATTTTATTTGCCGCATTATGTTTTATAGTTTTTTACTGGTTTCTGATAGAAAACAAGATTAAATATGCTTTTTTCTGGTCTTTGCTTTATTTATTTGCTGCTGAAAGCCTGATGTACAGATTTTTATTAGCAAGGCAAATGCCAATTGCAATAGCGCTTCTTATACTAACAATATATTTCCTGCAAAAAAGGAAATATTTATTCTTAAGCATAGCCTCTTTTGTTTTTGTTTTGTTTTACAGCGGCTTTGTGATTCAGCTGTTTATGATACTGTTATATCTTATCTTGGAAAAAATCTTTTCAAAAAAATTTGATTATAAAATTTTATTATATTCTTTCATCGGAGTAGTATTGGGCTTGATAATAAATCCATATTTCCCGAATAATATATCTATGCTCTACACACAGATTTTTAAGGTAAATCTTATTGCAAATTTGTATAATGTCGAATGGAAGCCATGGCCCTTTTTTGAATTTATAAAAAATAATATTTTAGTTTTGCTTTATCTTGTCATTTCATTTTTTATTGTGGTTAAGAATAAGAAAATTGCAAAAATACAGGCCTTTTATTTTTCATTGGCATTATTTTTCTTTTTTTATACAATAATGTCAAGAAGGATGCAGGAGTACCTTGTTCCATTCTCAGTCCTGGCATTTGCATTTTTATTCAATGATTATTTTGAAAACAAAGGCAAATTTTTTAATTATGCTAAAAAAGTTGCTGTAATAATTCTCATTTTGTTGGCGGCTACTAATTTCTTTTTATTAAGAGAAGACATGACCAATAACAATTTTTTATATAATTTTGACAATTGTGCAGACTGGATGAAAAACAATATTCCAAAAAATTCCTTGGTATTTATCAATGCCTATGCTTTCCCTTACTTGTTTTTCAAGAACTCAGATTTAATTTATACCCATGGAATAGACCTTACATACTCTTATATTTATGATCCTGAAAAGTTTGAAAGGTACATTGGAATATTGCAGGGAACTGTAAAAGACGAAAAAGACTATATAATAGAAGACTACAATCCAGGCTATGTGTTCTCAGGCAAGGTAAAGCAGGATGTGGAGTTATTCAAATATATTGTAAGCCACAAAGAAAATTATAAAGCAGTTTATGAAGATGAATGGTGTGCTGTATTAAAAGTTGAGTAAAGAATTTTTCATTATTTTAATTGATATTTTTCATTGTTTCTATTTTGTTTTTTAATTTTGAATTTAATATTGAAATTTTTTATTGTTGTTTTTTATTATTGGATTTTTATTTATTGAAAATTGATAATTTTGATTTATTTTGATTTTAAATTAACAAGTTTATTTCTAACCTTATTATTGTTGGGCTCTATCTCTAAAGCCTTAAGCAATAAATTTCCTTCTCCCCCAAAAATTCATAAATCACCGCTAAATTATAATAATAATCAGTTTCATAAGGATTTATTTCTATGGCTTTGTTTATTTCATCAATAGCTGCATCAAAATTTCCCATCTGCGCATAAACTATGCCTAAATCATTGTAGGCTTTAGACAGCTCTGGGTCTATTTCAATGGCTTTTTTAAGGTAATACAATGAATTATTAAAGTCACCAATATAGCTGTACACCAAACCCAGGTCATTATTTGCCCTGTAATAGCCTCCTTCTTCAGGAGGAGCCATTTCAATAGCTCTTTTCAAATAAAAAACAGCATTTTCATAGTCCCCGGTTTCAGCGTAAACAACCCCTAATAATTCCAAAGCAATATAATTCCTTTGGCTTAGGTTTATTGCTTCATGCAAATTATATTTTGCCAATTCATAGTTTTTAATTTTTTCATAATAGCTGGCTAACGCCCAGTATGCATTAGTGCTTAAAGGAGAAGTTTCAACAGCCTTTTTCAAAAGGGTTTCTTCATTTCTCCAGTCAGTATTTCTTTTGATTGTTAAAGTTGAATAGAAAATAAGTATAATTAATAAAACAATTATAGACACAGTCTTGCCATATTTTTTAAAAAATTCAATGTCCCTAATTCTAAAAATTAAATAACCGAGCAGCAAGGCAAAGCCAATTGAAGGAAAATACATGTAGCGGTCAGCTAACAATGTCAATTTAGGAATAAAATTATAAAATAAAAACATCGTTATAAAAAACCAGCCTAATGAAAAAAATATTATTTTTGATTTCTTAAATGATAGTATAGTTAAATAAATTAAAAAAATAAGGGTAAAAAAAGAAATAATAAAAGAAATGCTCAAAATGCTTGTTGCCTTTGGTAAGGCCTGATAAATTGACAGGTTTAATGGCAAAATCAGCAGCTTAACATAAAATATTATTGCCTTGATTGTATTCAAAAAAGTGATGTAAAAGCTATCCTCAAAATAAGTTAATGTTCTTCCAATCCTTCCAGTAATAATAATATGTGTTATTACATAAAGTGCAGTTATAACAACAAAAACACTATGTTCTTTGATTAATTTTTTTATTTTGGAGAAGTGGATTAGATTTGCAAAAACCAAATCATACAAGAATAATATACCTACAAAAGTAATTGCTTCTTCCGAAGATAAAAGTGACAAAATATAAAAAAGAACAGAAAGGAAATAATATTTTTTTTTATTGATTTGCCTGAATTTAATAAACAAGAAAAAACTAACTAAGAAGAATAGCAGCCCAAGCATATCAAAAGAACCGGTCATATTTGTGACTCTTTCTATATGGACCGGGTGTGCGGCAAAAAGCAAAGCTGAAAACAATGCTATTTCCTTATTCTTTGTTATGCTAGAGATTATATAAAAAATTAAAATTACAATTAACGAATGTAATAATATGGCATCCATGTGATAGCCGAAAGTGTTTAAGCCCCACACCGAGTAAGTAAATATGTACAAGGTTTCTCTTAACGGCCGCCACAAAGAATTTCTTGACTCATGGGTAAAGTGATAAAAAATATATTCAAATGAGGTGATTTTCCTATTGGAAGTAATAAAAGTATTATCGTCCCATACAAACTCGTTCGGAAATATATTGGCATAATTTACAAGTATAACCGTCAACAAAAGCAGGATTATTGCCACGTTTTTGTTTATTCTCATCAGTAAGGCCTCTGATTATGTTTTGCTGACATTTTCTATTAAAAGGATTACGCTATTTATAAAGTTTTTATTCTTAGCATTAATATTCTTAGTATTAAGAGACTATAGTTTTATTTCAGTATACTAAATTAAGGATTAAATATGTACTATACATGGACCAAGATTTAAGAAAATGAAATACAAAAGTTTATATAGCAGAAAATCAAAAAGAGGTAAACTTATTATGGCGTTAAAAAATGAAAAGGCACAAAAAGAAAGCAGAAACAAAAAAGGAAGAAAATAGGAAATCATCCTTAAAACCGGAGTTAAACAGCAACATAGGCATAAATAACACAAGCCCGACTTTCTGCGTTGCCATGCTGAAAAATGGCAGCACAATAAAGCTTGAAGGAGAAGTAAAAGATTTTTTGGCAACAACAAAAAATGCTGACTTTGCATGGATTAATGCACAGGTTGATAATTTGGAAAAGGAAGGAAGCAAAATAGCTTCTGTACTTGGTTTTGATCCTTCGCTATTGCAGGGACTAGTATCACAAAGGTTTTCGGGATATGACGACCATACAACAGAGCTTGGGTTATTGCTCCCAGCTGTTCATGTAATAAAACTTGAAGTGCACATCCACAAGCTCATAGTGCTAATAAAAAGCAATACCATAGTTACTATCCACGGCACGCATATTACAAGGCTTATCAAGTTTTCAAGATATGCAGAGACTTTCTTCAAAAAGGCTCAAAAAAAATTAAGCAACATTGACAAGCTATCTTTGGTTTTGATAAGAATTCTTGACGAAAACAATGAAAGAAATTTTGACGGAATAAGGGCAATACAGGAGCAAGGCGAGGAGATAAGCAAATATTTGATAGAGCCAACATTTCCAAAGCAGAATCTAGGCAGGGACATATACAAAATGAAACATGCTTTGATTTCTTATCTTGAAACTTTATGGGCAACATTGGATGTGATTCATTATTTAAGGTATGGAGATGCTGATATGATAACAGATAATCCGACAATACTAAAAATGATTGGCATGCTGAGTGTAGACTTAACAAGGCAAATTTCAATAAGCGAGCAGATGTCAACTGTTCTGGCATCTGGGCTAGAGGTTTTGCAGAGCATTTACAACAACCAGTTGACTATTTTAAATAACAGGCTCTCGACTATGGCTGTATGGATTGCAATATTAGGAACAGCTTTTATTGTGCCAAATACAATAGCCACAATTTTCGGCACTCCTGTAGCGCAACATATAGGCTGGCAGCTTCAAATGTGGATTATTATTATATCAACAGTTGTATCCGTGCTTTTTGCATACTGGTTTGTAAAACGAAAAGGATTTTTGCCACCGAAAGTAGGTTAAGCATGCAATTAAAAAATAATTGGGCAATAATAATATCCTTTTACTCCAACACTCTGTAAAAAGCATCAAATACTGGTGTGTTAGTTGTCAATTGATGAAAATGGTAGCCTAGTCTGTTGCATGTTCCTTCTATTTTTGCTGAATGATTGTCAAGCATTTGCTGGTAGTGAACTCTTAATCTTGGACTTACATACGTTCTCAAAATGTTTTTTGATTCACTGTCTATCAACTTAAAGTCTCCGCTGTACTTCAAATCTTTTTCAATTGGATCTAAAACCTGTATAACTTTTATTTCATGGTCTCCTAAGGCATACAATGCTTCTGTAACTTCGTCAATGTTAACCAAAAAATCAGATATCAAGATAAGCAATGATCTGCTTCCTACAACTTTTTTGTATTGTATCATTGCATCAAGCAGTTTAGAATAGCCCTGTGTCTTAATGTTGTTAAGATGGAAGACCATGCTTGCCAACTGTGACATCCCTCTTCGTGGCTGGAATACATCTAAACCTTCAGAAAAAGTAGAAAACTGGAACTTTTCATTTTCCCTCATAGCAATGTATGCAAAACCGACTCCTATCATTGCTGCATAATCAAATTTGTTTATAGGCTTTCCAAAACCCATTGAAGCACTGGCATCCATAATAATATGCGCAGTTAAATTCCTCTCTTCTTCAAATGTTTTTATGTATAAATCGTCTGTTCTCGCAAAAACTTTCCAGTCTATCAGTCTTATATCATCTCCAGGAGAGTAAATCCTGTGGTCCTTGAATGTCAAGCCACCGCCTGCTGCTATAGACCTTCTTGGCCCAACATAACTGGATGTGACCCTTTTCTTCACAACAAGATGAAACCTGTCCAATTGGTCAAGAAAATCAGTATTGATCATTTTTACATTGAATTTAATTTTATCTTATCATTTACAATTATTTATTTAGTCATTATTTTATTTTTAACTTAATATTTCTCTACATTGAAAAAAATATTATTAAAAAATAATTATTGGTTTTGCGTCGCTATCGATGGTTTTTTATTTTCTGACTGGTTATTATTATAGTAATGAACAAAAGTATCAATCAATTAATTGTTAAAGTGGTTATGCACTTCATTGGATTTTTTATTATTGTACTATTTCACTTTATCCAAGATATGCTTAACAGCGTCATCTGTCGTCATCCCTTTTCTCTCTGCCTCGAAATTCAAAATTATACGATGCCTTAATATAGGGTATGCCATGTCATTAATGTCTTCATTGCTTACATAATTTCTGCCCCTGATTAATGCGCGTGCTTTTGACGCTAACAATATTCCGATAGAAGCTCTTGGTGATGCCCCGTAATGAATAACATCCTTGTTTGTTCTTGTTGCTGCTATTATTTTTAATGCCCTTTGTTTTATGTCGTTTGCAATAGGGACCTGCCTTGTCAGGTTCTGCAAACTAAGCAAATGATTTTTATTCAGCAAAGTCTTCAGCTTTTGCTGGGTCAATGTAGAGGCATACATATCTACAATTTCTTTTTCTTCTTCAAAAGAAGGGTAGCCTACTTTTATTTTCAGCAAAAACCTGTCTGATTGTGCTTCTGGCAAAGGGTAAGTACCTTCCTGCTCAATTGGATTTTGTGTGGCTAAAACAAAAAATGGTAAATCAAGCTTGAATGTCTGGTTTCCTACAGTAACCTGTTTTTCCTGCATCGCCTCCAGCAAAGCAGATTGTGTCTTAGGTGTTGCCCTGTTAATTTCATCCGCTAAGACTATATTTGCAAAAATAGGGCCTGGCTGGAATTTGAAATTTCTTCTGCCAGAAGTTTCTTCTATAATATAAGTCCCTGTTATATCAGAAGGCATTAAATCTGGTGTGCTTTGTATCCTGCTGAATTTAAGCTCCATTAAATCTGCTAAAGTCCTTACAGCCAGAGTTTTTGCCAATCCAGGATAGCCTTCAAGCAAGGCATTGCCATCGCATAAGTTAGCAACTAGAATCTGCTCGATAACATCCTTCTGCCCGACAATAACCTTTTCTATTTCTTTAAAGACGGCATCAAAAACTTGCTTATAGCTTTTCATAAGACTGCACCTCTTTTAATCAATTTGTTGTTATTTTTAATTATTTTGTTTTTAATTAGTTTAATTTACATTTTTTAATTTTGTTATTGCCCATTATTTTTAATTTATATTCTGGCATTAACAATTATTTGTTATTTTGTTTTTTTATTTTCCGCATAAATTTATTTGGGCATGAAAAAACTATTTTTTATTTTTAATATTTATTATTCCAATATTATTCTTAAAATAAAATTTTATTATTTTTTATCGAATAAATATTTTTAATGGTAATTATATAACTTTATTATCGAATAATTATTCTATTATTTCTTAACTTATTGGAATTTTTATTATTGCACTTTATTTAAATGAATTTTATTGTTTATTAATTTTACCTCCCTGCAAGCTTGTTGAAATAATTTTTGACCAGTTCCTGCTGCTCTTCAGGTATTTTTTCCTCAAATGCAGATGCCTGCTCTACATTAACTTCGCTTGGAAAGATCTCGTCAAATTGCTTCTCCTCAACATCCCCTTCTTCCCTTACATTAACTTCGTAATTTACGGGCTTTATCTTTATATCAATTTGCTTTTCTCCTAAAACCGCTAGCTTGCTGTCCCCATAAATGTCTTCGCTTTCATTAATCTCTCCGAGTAAGGTGTTGTCTGCTCTCCTTGGGTCAATTTTTTCCAAGATGCCTGGAAAATTGCTGAATAGCTTATTTAAATCAACAATATATAAGTTAAGTGTTGTTGCTAAAACAATTATAAATGAAAGGAGCATTATAGCAAAAATTTTAGAGTATACGCGCTTTGTTTTTATAAAAGATGACAAGCCGACATGCTTTAAGTCGTATATAACCTCTTCTTCCAGCTCATTTACAACAGGATTTTCCTGATTAATGTTGTCAGCGGCTGTCCTTAATTTTTCCTTAAGAGGTTCGTATTTGCTTTCCACAACGAGCCTTTTGTCTTTTCTGGAATTTGCATAGAATCTTATTATAAAGTATATCATTGCAGGTATAATAGCTGCTATAGGATATAGGTTTATCAATGATAATAAAAAATAAACAAGTAAAAAGAATATTCCTGTGTTCAGCATATCCTCAAAGACAATAAAAAAATTCATTGTTCTATTGATTTCCTTGATTACTTTAATGAAGCTTTTCATTTGTAGTATTAGCACTCCTCATGCGCTACACCATTATTTAGTACAGCATAAGCAACGCATACCTTATCCAGGTCGCTTTTGTAAATGTCCCTTTGTGTCTTGTATGTAGCCCTCTCATTTTCTACTGTCTGCAATAAGCTTTTTGTTGCACTCAGTTCAGCGGTTTTTTCTGCTAACTGGCTTTTAGTGCTGCTCACTTCTGAACGCAGATTTGAATTGTCTCTTGTCAATTGTTCATTCTCATCGCTCACTTCTTTATATCTGGAATCAAGCGTTTTTTTGTCTTGTTCCACTTTCAACCTCAAGCTGTATGTCTCATTCAGCTCCTGCCTCTTTTCAGTCAACTGTTTTGTTACATCATTCAGTTGCCCTAGTTTAGTTTCATACTCCAATGAGATATCCCTAAAAGCTGTCTGATAATAAACAGTAAACCCGCTGAACAAGATTATAGAAACGATTATCAAAACCAGCAGTCCAAGGTTTACATCCTTTTTCATAAATGCCATTTTTAACCCTCTCCAATTATTTTTTAAATTATTTTTTTTATTCATTGTTTCTTATTTTATTAATCATAATTATTTACATTAGTTTTAATTTATATTCTAGCATTAACAATTATTTGTGTTTTTGTTTGTTTATGTTCTACTTAATCTCATCTTTTTCACTGAAAAATTATTATTAATAAATATTTTTTAATAGTTATAAACTAAACTTTTTGCCTAATATGTATTCTCGCGTTTCTTAACTTATTGGAATTTTATTTATTGAATTTTTTAATTGTAATGTTTTCATTGTATTCAGTATTATTATTCCTTTATTCACCTATAACTTTGATTTTCCCATAATCTCCTTAATCCAATCTCTCCCAAAAATAAAATTAATGCGATGAGCAAAAAGGGCCATTTGAACTCTGTTGCGTCTATTTTAACCCTTTTTGATTTTTCCTTTATAAATTCTAAAATACCATCAATATCGTCCTTGTCAAAAACTTCACCTTGAGTCTGCTTAACAAGCTCTAGGAATTCCTTATTAATGCCTAAATCCTTAAACTCTTTCTTGTAATTGACAGCAGCGTCAGCGCCTAAAAAGTTATGAAATCCTGTTACTGTCGGATTGAATTTTGCAGTGTAAAAATCAACATCAGACTTTACAAAACTCAGCTTTTCATGCTGAGGCAAAGTGTCTGAAACTACGCTTACAAACATGGCATTGTCAAGTGTTGTGTCTTTTATTCTGACATCAAAATTCTTTTTTCTCGCTAGGTCTCCAATAGCCCAGTTTATTGCTTTTGTCAAAATTTTTGAGTTGTCCCCGCTTAAAAACTCCCCGCTCCATTTGCTTCCATCGTCTGTTGCCAAGCTGACCACTCTTCCAAGGCCAAAGCGCCATGCAATCATTATAGGAATATTTTTGTTTGTTGTTATAAGCAGCCTTGAGGCTGGCTTTGGTATGACATAGTTGTAGCCACTTACAATAACATCCAGCGTCTGGTTGTATGTTATGAAGTGTGTTGTGTCCAATAAAACAAGCTTGTTAAGATACTCTCTATCCTCTTTCTCCTCTGGTTCCCCAAATAATATCTTTAATTTGTTTGAAGCATCGACAGGGAAATATGTTCCTTCACCTACTTCAGCAATTTCAGATAAAAATGAGTAATCCTGCTCATCAGTTGCACCAACACCTGCAACATAAATTTTAATGCCCCTTTCATTTGCTTGTTTTGCTGCTTCCTTAACTTCCTCTTTTGGACGATCAGCTATGCCTCTGCCATCGGATAAAAGAATAATATTTTTGCTGCCTGCAACACTCCTTAAAATTTGATTGGCTTTGTTAATTCCCAATTTAATATCAGTCTGGCCTCCCACCTTATTCCTGTCAATGCTTGAAATTTTGTTAATTATATCCTTTTTATTATCACCATTCAATGTGACAATGTCGGATAGTGTAACAACAGTGCCTGTTGGATTTCTTGTGCCTACTACAAGAACACCTACATTGTTTTTCTCGTCAAGACTTTGTATTATGCTAACTGCCTGAGCTTTAATTATTAAGTCATAATCTCTTACCTCATATTGCCCTGTATTGGCATTATAAACTACTCCTGTAGTACCAGAAACATCAATAATAATAACAGTATACACATCACTTTTTTCAGTTTCTTCCCCTGCTCCTACTTTAACTGGCAGCAACGTTTCAATCAATGTTTTTTTATAATTTCCCCTATCATAAGAATTCTCACCGCCTATAACAAACAGTCCATTGCCATCAGAAACATACTCGCTTAATTGGTCTATATTTGGAAGAAATTTGTTGGCTGGAATGTCATTCAAGATGACTGCTAAATAACTGCTCACGTCGTCTGGTATTGTGTCTACACTAATTATATCATAAATTTCATCCAGCTCTGATTTTAATGGGGAGTTTTTTTCTGAAACGAATAAAACTCTTGGCCTAGGAACAACTTTCACAGTCTTATAATATTTATTGTTCTGCTTAAAGTAATCATCGCTTCCAACATTCAAAAGCTCAGCAGTGATTTTATGGTAGCCCTCTGAAAGTTTTTTATTTAAGGTAAATGTATTGCTTTTGTCATCGGTCCTTGCAATTACAATCTCATTGTCAAACCTGACTTCTAAAGTGTAAGGAATTTTTTTCCCAACATTATTTACCTTTACAATGAAAGTTTCTTCTGTGTCTCTGATAGCTTCGCTTACGCCTAAGACTTCAACACTAATAT
>Ga0209541_10005117_pt1 | contig 22954 bp, 24 predicted proteins | sample RifCSPlowO2_01_FD_184027 | JGI IMG/M metagenome (GOLD analysis project Ga0209541, IMG submission 184027) | Groundwater microbial communities from Rifle, Colorado - Rifle CSP2_plank lowO2_0.1 (SPAdes) (version 2) | ecosystem: Environmental > Aquatic > Deep subsurface > Groundwater | place...
CAGACACGCTTGGATTCTTTACAATTTGGACATTTTTGTGCCATGATTAACACCTCTGAGAATACAATATAAGAACTTATTTATATAGGTATCGAAGAATTAACAATGTCGTGTTGAAAGATGCCTTGAAATGAGGATTATTTCGGATGAGGAAATTGTCACATATTTAAAAGAGAAAAAGCTTCTCCCTGAGGATTTTAAGCCAAACTTAACCGTTCGTTCTGGTGGATGGCACAACAGGTTTGAACAAGAAGTAAAAGGGGAATCTGGGAATACATTCAAATTGATTGTTCGTCAAAATAAATTTAATGCTTTTGATTTTTCCGTAATCTTGGGGGTTTTTATCGCTGGAAATTTCTTCCATTTAAAAAGATACAATGGAAATAGTCATAGACACGCAAATAAACTTGAAAAAGAAGAAGTTAAGGGCTTTCACATTCACACAGCAACAGAACGATACCAAGAAGCTAAATGGCAACCTGAAGGATATGCTATATCAACTACCAGTTACTACGATTGGAGAACTGCTCTGAGTGCTTGCCTTAAAGAAAATAACTTTGTTGTACCAGTTGAAAGAGAACAAAGGCGGTTGAATGATGGAAACTAAAACAATCTTGCAGCAATTTAAAGAAAAAGTATGCGAAAAAATATATTTGGAAGAAAGAGGAGTCAATAAATTCAATGTAATAACCCCCTTTATGTTTGAAGATAACGACCTTTTAGTCATTATACTGAAACATGATTTGGTATCAAAAAAGTGGTATTTAACTGACGAGGGTCACACATATTTTCACATCAGCTATTTTGTTGACGAAAAAGATATGTTTTCTGGAACGAGAAAGGAAATAATTGAATCAGCAATAAGTATGCACGAATTAATAGATAAGGATGGTGAATTGGTGAAGGAGATTGCAGATAATCAATTTGGGAATGCTCTATACGATTTCATTCAAGGACTCTTGAAAATTGCCGATATTACTTATCTTGATAGGGAGAGAGTGAAATCAACATTCTTTGAAGATTTCAAAGGTTCTATTGAACACATTTCTAAAAAAAGAAAGCTTGTAGTTAAATTTAATCATTATGCCGAATTTGATAAGAACAAAAGCTATCCAGTTGATTGTGTTGTAGAAACCAAAAAAATACCAATATACTTATTTGCAATTCATAGTGATAACAAATGCAAAGATGCCCTTATATCTATCTATGAGTTTGAAAGGAAAAAAATGAGATTTCACCCCCTCGCCGTATTTGAAAATCAAGAAAATATCCGAAGGAGTGTGCTGTCCAGATTTTCAGCAGTATGTGATAAGCAAATTCCAAATCTTGAAAAAATGCACGAATTTGAGAAATATTTGGAAAGTTACGAGTTAAATTAACTTTTTTTCCTTTTTGGTTTGTCCCAGTATGCGCTTTTGCAGGCTGGGCAGATTGTTGGGTATTCTTTGCTTCTTGGTATCCATTCGTGTTTGCATCTTTCGCACTTGTAGCCCTTTACTGTTATCGTGATTTCTGCCATATTGGGTTTAAAGGCGTAGCTTATATATAAATCTTACCTTTACGGGTAATACCTGATGGCGTAAGTAAGCGAAACATTTATATAGTAGCTCTACCTATCAAAGTGATACCTGAATAGGTAAATATAGCGAGGGATGAGGAAAAATGGAAAACGAAAAGTATGCAACAAGAAAGCAGAGAAGTTTAGATATGCTCAAAGCGGGGGTAGAGCCAGTTAAGGATGGCTTTAACGAATACTCCATACCATCCCAAACGAAGCAGGGTAGGAAATACAAGGTTGCCATCAAGAACGGATGGTATAACTGCGAATGCAAGGACAACGAAAAGGGTAACCTCTGCAAGCACATACTTCTTTTGAAAACATATCTTGCCCTCAAATTCAAGGCACGGGAGCTAAAGCGAAGCGTGAGCGTTGCTACTCCTTGCCCTCACTGCGAAGGCAGCAAATTGCAGAAGGACGGCACTCGCAAAACCACTATGGGTAAGAAGCAAAGGTGGTTGTGCCTTGACTGCAAAAGAAGGTTTGTCATATGCCCTGTGCAGAAAATCAAGGGCAATGAGGAAACAGTCATAACAGCCATAGACCTTTACATGAAAGGCGTTTCTTACAGAGGCATTGCTGATAGCATGAAGCAGCTTTTCGGCTTGAAGGTCAGCCAAGTTACCATAATGAACTGGGTGAACACTTACATGAAGCGCATTAACGAATACGTGAACAGGCAGAAGCCACAGGTAAGCGACCTTTGGAACGCTGATGAACAGTTCATTAAGGCGAAGGGGAAGCAGGAGTATATCTGGAACGTGCTTGACAACGAAACAAGGTTTTTGCTGGCTTCTAATCAAAGTCCTACAAGAACGTATGAGGACGCAAAGGAAACGTTCCAGCAAGCCAAAAGCGTGGCTGGTAAGAAAGCCCTCACGGTAGTCACGGATGGGGCTTTTAGCTATGAGAAGGCGGTCAGAAAGGAGTTTGCCACGTATGCCAACCCGAACCCGCACTACCGCTATGTCAGCTTGAACCAGCACGATAGCAACAACAACGTGATAGAACGCTTCCACGAATCGTTCAGGCAGAGGGATAAGGTTATGCGTGGCTTCAAAGGCAATCAGAAGCAATATGCAGAGAACTTCCGAACATACTACAATTTTGTAAGAAAACACCAAGAGCTAAAGACAACGCCAGCAAGAAGGGCGGGAATACAGGAAAGCGACATATGGCGGGAACTGCTGGAAAAAGCTCTTGCAAGATAATTTTATATATCTGCTTTAGTAAATCAAAGTTATGGAAACGGCAAAGGAATTTATGAAAAGAAAACAAAAGCGAATACAAGAAGGAAAAGCAGTTGTAAAAGCTAAAGACATAAGCAGAAAAGGCAAGTTTGGGTATAAGACAGTTAAAGCAACATTCATGCCCCAGTCAGATTTAGATAAGCATAAGGTTTTTGTTCTTGAACGTCTTGAAAGAAATTTAATGAATGGCAAACATGGTTACAATAATATGAAAATCGGAGATATAGAATACCGCATAGGTTACTACATCGTTGGAAAGAATGGTCATTTGAAAAATAAATGGGCTTGGGGACAATCCTGTCCACTAATCCCTTTAAAGGACTTAAAAAAACTGCTCACCAAAGCCGAAAAAGAAGGCACTTTACTTGAATAGCCAGCCGAAGCTTAACAGCCCACCTTTAACAGCCAAAGAATGAACAGAACCCGGAGGCATGGTGATTTAAATTTTATATAATATTGTCCGGAATTGTGTGCTGCTTCACAATCAAATTTATTAAGCATGAACGTTGAGGTGGAATTTAATGGGAGTCATGCAAACCGGGTATAGGGTATGTGACATAATGACGAGGAAGCCAATTGCCGTCACCCCAAGCATGACAGTGAGGGAGTGCGCGAAGGTAATGAAGGACAACAGGATAAGCTCGCTTGTAGTGAAGGAAGAAGATGCGCTGAAAGGGTACATAACCGATGACGTCATGATTGGGAAGGTGCTTGCAGAGGGCCTTGACCCTGACAGGACCACGGCCGGCGACGTCATGCTTGTCAAAGTCGTGACAATAGAGCCAAAGAACGACGTGTACGAGGCTATCATGACCATGCGTGACCATGAGACCAGGCAGCTTCCCGTTGTTGACAGGGAGAATGGCAACAAGCTTGTCGGCCTGCTCACGCTGAAGGATGTGCTCAAGATACAGCCGCAGCTTTTTGACCTGCTGGTTGACAGGATTGCGCTCAGGGAGGAGGAGCAGAAACTGAACGGCAACCGATACCCGCTTGAGGGAACCTGCGACAACTGCGGCCAATTCTTCCCGAAGCTTTACGAAGCTGACGGCGACTTTCTCTGCACGAAGTGCGCAGCAGGCAGGAAGAAATTTGTTCCAGCCATATAAGATTTTGGTCCAGGAACGCCAATCCGCGCAGTTTAGTAAAAAACGTCAACCTTTTGCAGGTCAGACGCAGGTCTGGATGCGTCAGACTGCGCAATTGCGCTTCCCTTCGGGAAGCCCTCAGCATCCCGAAGTGGTTATTGTCGGCAGCGGCCGACAGACTTTAGCTCTCCGCTGAAGCAACCACCGTTTACGCTGATAAAACCTTGAGATTCCCTGCGGGCAATGCACGGATAACCTCATCAATGTAGCTGCCGTCAAGCTGGAGGAGCCGGATAATCTTCTTTGCCGCATCGCTGGGCTTGTCATTGCCTTGGGTTAACCTTGCGAACCTGGCGCAGTTGGCCGCAACGGCTTTCTCTGGCCCTCCCATTACCCTGCCGTCGCCAGTTACGCCTATCGCAAGCCCTGTCTTGGCCGGGACCTGGTTTTTCTTCCCGTAAATCATGAAAGCGCCCTTCGTGAGGTATTCACCGGCTTTTGCCTCCTTGCTCACCTGTTCCGGCTTAACCCAGTATGTATCAACCAATTGAAGGCCTGCCTTCCACGCCCTTGAGTAGCTTGCGGTTGCGATGGCTGCTTCTTCGATTGTTGCAGGGCTGGCTTTTCCGTTGACGACGAAGAATGGCGACCCGGCCAGTTCTGTGTGAAAGACAATGTCTGAACTGCCGGTGTGCTTCTTGATGATAATTTCATTTGTCGTCGCGTCTCTCCCGCCGATGCAAAGGAAGCCCTCTGAGCTTGTAAACCAGCGGAACTTCTCATACCATTTCCTTTCGCTTGTGCGGGCAGCAGCAGCTTTCCTTTGCCCGGCTTCCCCTTCAGCCCTGCTTCTGGCTGCCTCGCGCTCCTCAATAAGCTGGCTTAGCTTTTGCCTTGTCCTTTCGAGGGCGGTCTTTGCCCCTTCCAGCTTCTTCTTTGCCTTCTTTGCCTTTTCAAAATACACTGCCGCGTTGCCTTCGACTGATTTGCGGATATCAAGCGTTATTGTTGGCATCAGCCGCCTCCGGCAAGGCCGGTTATGGCTCCTGAGTTTGCAAGTATGCTTTGCGCCAGTGTTATTATCATGAACGCTGCGGTCATCATTATAAGCGAGTGCTTTATGCCTGATGTGAGGTCGCCCTCAGCCAACTTTCCAAGCACCACCCCCGCAAAGAATCCCTGTATCATGGACATCAGCAGGAATATGCCGTTCAGGCTGATTATCCATGTGCCAAGTGACAAGATGAAGTTGACAGGTGAAGAGAGGTCCAGCTCCGCATTCAGGTTTATGCCTCCTGCTGCCTGGCCGGTAGTTATGCCTGTTTCTGTCGCGCTTGTGGCTCCAAACTTGACCATGTATGGTATGAGGAGGTTTTGTATGACTATCATGACTCCCAGGAAAACGAAGAATATAATGTAACTCTGCATTACCTGCGCGTGTATGCTGGACTTCCTTTCCTCCTTGATTTTCTTTATCTGCAGCAGCGACTCGGTTACCGAGGTCAGGACATCCTCTATGTTGCCTCCTGCCTGCTCTGCCTGTATGACTGTTGCTATGGCCCTCCTGATTACCGGGTTTTCAGTTTCCTTGCCGAAGTTGATGAATGCCTTGTGGAACGGGATTGACCACTCAATCTGGTTGGCAAGCTTCTTCAGGTGCGGGGTCAGGGTGCCGTATTCCCCTTCTGTCACGTGCACCACAGCCTGGGCCGCAGGCATCCCCGACTTTATTGCCCCGGTGAGGTTCCTGACAAACTCCGGGAACCTTGCCTCTACCTCTTTCTGGCGCTTGTTCTCCTTCATAACGTCAAGCCAGTAGGGCAGTGTTGCAACTATTGCGACTATCGCGAGCAGCGGCACGAAGAATATCCTGCCCTTGAAGATGTAGATGTCTGCTAACAGAAGGAGCAGGGCTGCACCAAGGGCAATCCTGTGCCTTGCCTCAAATTGTATTCTTATCATGCCCTTTTTACGGCTTGAAGGCGGTTTATTTAGTTTTCTATTGGCATTGTTTACCCTGGTCCAAAGAAGGTCGCGGCAGCTCCCAGAAATGCAGTTGAAGGCAGGGTAATCGCATATGCGCCAGCCATACGGTAAACAGTTCGCCGCCTGGTCGCGTCAATGCACGCTTTTGCCAGCTTTTCGGGGTCGGTCTTCCAAAGTTCCGCGTGGCTCGCTGCAATCTCTGACACGCTGCCGTCCTTCACGCCATTGAGCAGGAAGTGTCTTATCTGGGGAGCGTGTAAAGCTCCCACAACGATGTGCCTGTCCTCACCTCTCTTCCAGTTGCGGAGGAACTCTGCATGGTATGCTGAGCGCCTTTCCACTGAATTGTACCTTGGGGGTGAGCGCTCTTCGTGAAACCCTATGCTGGCATATGGAGGCAGCCCGTTAAGTGACCACGCATCCTGTGGCACGTTCAGATACCAAGCATCATTAGTGAGTATCCTGCTTTTCGTAATGTAGCTGGCCAGGAAGGCAAGCCCGACGAGCAATGGCATGCCAAGTAACATAAGGACATCTTGGAAGCCGTCTGATAAGGCTTCTGTTGCCGGTATGAACATGAAATCGGGGAGCTCCACGCCCGATTTTGCGGCAGGGTACTCTTTGGGCGTTAGCTGCTCAAACAGCCAGTTGCCGCCTTTGCCAACCGTTGAGTTAACTATTGCAGCAATCGTTTTTTTGTTGTGGGCTATCCCGTGTATGCTCACCTTGGCCTGGTCGATAATTACATCCAGCGATGGCAGGCTGGTTGGAGGAGGGGCTTCCTTTGCCTGCATGAGGAGGCGTTCTGTTTCAGCCTTCCAGTCCATTTTCACGACCTTGATAAAGCTGCGCTTGTCGTGGGAAACCGATATGCCTTTCCGGTCATACAGCCCGGCGAGGGCGTCAATAGAGCTTACGCTGGTAATCTCCTCGAACGTCAGGATGGGTTGGTGTGCCATGATGGCGCAGGGAAGCTGCGTGGGTTTAAAAAGATTCATACATCCGGCTGTGTTAACTGAAGGAAGACCAGGAATCCTATGTTGAGCAGGGGTATGACTGCATACGCGCCAACCGCCATTACTATGTCAACGCCTATCCCGCCGAGCGTGCCGCCGAGCAGATTGACCAGGGCCATTGCCGCGACGAAGAAGAGTGGCGCCGCTATGAGCAGGCCGGTGTAAATATCAGAGTAAGTGCTCACCGTCTCATTATACCTCTGCCTTTCAAGATTGTATGTCAGTGTTGCTTGGTCTGCTTCCTGCCTTAAGTAGCTGTCAAGGTCTCCTCCAGTCTCTATTGTGCTTACAACACCTTCAAGGAACTCCTTGAAATGGGGGCTTGGCGTGGTTGCGGCTACTGTCCTCAGGGCGGTCAGAAAATCGTAACCGAATATGTTTGTGAAGTCAACAACTTTTTTTACCTCTGTGCCTATCTCTCCGTATTCCTTTGATGCTGATATCAGCTCGAACATTGATACAGGGGGCACGCCGGATGTTGCGACGGCTGCCATGTGGTTTATAGCGAATGGCATGTTGGTCATTATGTTCCTTCTTCTCTCCTTTATCTTCATGAACGGGTAGGCGTAGAATATGGTGGCGCAGGCAAAGCCGGCTATGCCGCTGAATATCAGAGTTTTGAGGACTATCTGATACAGGGGGTAGTTCAGGATGAAAAATAATATGGTGAGGATGGCAAACGCTGCCGCTGTTGTGAAAAGCGTTGACAGTATCATTATGTTGACATAGGTATTTGACAGAACCTTGACGTTTGCCGCTCTTAATGCGTTGTACAGGAAGCCGAAGAATTCCGGGAAGGTGTCAACCAGGAACAGGCTCATTTTCCTGACAGTCAGGTTGGCTATGAGGCCGATTGAACTGCCCTGATAAACTTCCGGCCTTTCCACTTCAAGTATTTTCTTTACCCTTTTGGCTTCCTGGGCCAGCAGGGTCGTGTCAAATCCGGACAGGCGCTCTTCCTCGTAGAGCTTCTTGCGCATTTCCTTGAGCTTTTTCATGTGGATTGGAACTGCGGTCTTCTCTGCCATTATCGGTCCCTGCTTCGCCCTGAATTTTTCTGTCACTTCATTGAGCAGGCTCCTGATGGAGAACCAGCCGAAGGCGAGTCCTGCCGGCTCTTTTTTCTCCGTGGCAGGCATTTTTTCGCTTTCCTTTGCCTTTTTTTCCATCGCAACGATTTCTTCCACGAATATGCCCCTCTTTGCTTTCCTGATGCCGAGGGCTTCTGCAATGGCCTGCGTTATCCCTTTCCTTTGCTGAGGATATGGCTGTTTTGGTGCTGGCAGGCGATTTGCGGCAGGTGCGCTGCTGAACGTGATTTTTGGAGCCTGCTTTGTTTTCAGAGCGGGCTTTCTTTTGGCTGCCGCCGCCACAATAAGCCCTATTGCCTTGAGAATGCGCGTTAAGGTAAGGAGTGGCAGTCCGGCGGCGTTCCTTGCCATTGCCGCAATTTTCACGCCCAGCCCGGGCCTGTGCGCGCCCGGTTGATTTACTTCTCCGGGAATCTTTACCATGTCTCGCAAGGCAGCCCTTCCTGCTTTGGCTTCGGCCTCCTCTATTTCTTTGGCCACGTCTTCAAGCAAGGGCACGGTTATGCTTACATTTGAGCCCCTAGCTGCTTCCTGCTGAACTTCCCCAACCACTCCGGTGTGGACGCTGCTGGAAAGAAGCATGCTTCTGAGCCGCTCAACTTCATTGTCGATGTTGAATACTTCAATCCTTGCTTCAGGGCGTGATTCGGCTGCTTGCGGCTGCTCCGGTGTTTCTGCTGCCTTTTGTGCGGGCTGTGCAGCAAGTTCATGTTTTGCCTCCTTGCTCTTTTCCGCCTTTGCCTTGAGCGAGTAGCAGGAAGTGTCGTCCTGCACGAGGACGGTTACCTGGCTCACTACAAATTCTGCTTTTTTTAGAAGGGTGAGTGAGGATGCCTTGAAGTAACCGTCCCATTCTTCCCTGCTTCTCCCTCTCAGCAGGGCTTTTTGTTTTTGCTCATACTCAAGGTAGCCGTGCTTTCCGCTTTGGTACTGGTCGGAAAGCGCCTTTGCGCTCTCGGTTAAGGAGCGCTGCTGCACCGACAGGACTTCAAGCTCTGTCAGGAGCTCGCTTACCTCATCCAAAAGTTTTTGGGCGTCCTTATGTGGCATTTCGCGTTTTTTACTGCCTCTGCAGTGACCTGAGCGCGCCTTTCATGGCCTGCAGCTCTGCTATTATGTCCTGCTTTATGATTTTCATCTCGCTTTGGGCATGTTCAAGGGCTGCCTGGCTTTTCGGCTCAGAATTTGCCCTTGTAGCATAAAGCCCCATGAGGGCTTTTGCCTTTGCAATATGCTCCCTTACTTCCTGCCGGCTGTTCATTCTGCGGTTTCCTATTTGATGCCGAATTCCTTCAGGACGGCGTCCCTGTCCTTGTAGTAGCTGTTGACAATCCGGGTGACATCCTTGTAGTGTGTAAGGTTCTGCTCAAGCAGCTTGGTGAGCAGCAGGCTCCTCAGCCGTATTTCATTCTCAAGCTCCTTGATTGACGCGCCGGTCCTTTTGCTTATTATTGAGAGTATGTGCGAGTTCCCGTTGTAGATGAATTTGTCATCTATCTGGTTCCACTCAAAGAGCGTGTTGGAGTCAACCGTCCCTATCTGCTGCTTCACCTCTATGATTTCCTTTACGTCCTTGACCCTTCTTATATTCCTGCGCTGGTCCTTGATATGTATTACGCTGCACACGATGTCCAACGAGTCAACCAGCGAGGCGGGAAGGTTTATTGGCGGGGTTTCAAGCCTCCTTACCATTGTCTCGACAGAGGCTGCGTGGAAGGTGCTGAACGAAGGGTGACCGGACGCCATGCCCTGGAACAGCACATAAGTCTCCTTGCCCCTGACCTCCCCCACGACCACATAGTCCGGATTCTGCCTGAACGTCTCCCTGAGCAGGTCAAACATGCTTATCTCGCCATACTGCTTACCGAGGAGGTTGGGGATGCCAAAGCCGACCCTTGCCACTGCCGGAATCCAGTTTTCATGCGCTATATTCAGCTCCCTGGTGTCCTCTATTGAGACGATTCTGGCCTCAGGCGGCACGAACTGAAGGATGGAGTTGAGGAAGGTAGTCTTTCCGGAGGCCGTCTCACCTATGGAAATCACGTTGAACTTGTTCTCAATTGCCAGCCAGAGGAAGCCGAACATCTCGGGGCTTGCGGTCTTGTAGCCAAGCAGGTGCACCGGCGTGAGCGGGTCTTTCGTGAACTTCCTGATTGTGAATGTCGGGCCGTGGGTGGTGACATCGCTGGTGTAGGTTGCGTTGACACGAGATCCGTCCGGAAGCGAGCCGTCGAGCAGCGGCTTGGCAAAGCTCACATACCTGCCTGTCTTCTGGGCCAGCTTTTCAACAAAGTCAATCAGCCGCTTCAGCTCGGAGAAAACGATGTTCGTCCTCATGTTCTGGTACCTTCTGTGGACTATGTATACGGGCGTTTCAGCGCCGTTGCACTCAACGTCTTCTATGTAGAAATCGTGCATCATGGGCTCTATCTCGTTGAGCCCCACAAAGTCGCGGTAGACATAGTACATTATTTTCAGGTACGATTGCTTTGACACCTTTGCGCCAAGCTCTGCCAGTATTGACTGGACATTCTTCTCCAGGTACTTGATTATCAGCTCTGACTTTGCAGCATAGGCGTAGCTTATGTTTATCATTTCTTCAAGCCCGAGCTGTATCAGCTTGAGCAGCTCCTTCTCTGTATCAGTCAGGATTACCTCCTCTACGGAGTAAAGCAGCTCTTTTGACGTGTCATCCCAGTAGATGTGGGCAAACGCGTAGGGTGGCAGCAGTGGGTAGCGTATGTTTATCTTCTCCCTCTCGCTTATGTCCGGCAGCTTGACAAACCTTGGCCTCAGGTCTATGAAGAACTCCGGCGCCCCTTCACCATGGGTGCCGGCATTTTCTGCTACCGTGGCTTCCTGTGCGCTTCCACTTGTGACCTGGACTACAGAAACCGCTTCAGCCATGTTTAACTTCCGCCATCACGCCAAATAAGCAGCACAGCTGATGCTGCAGCCGCTGGGCGTTACATTTTCCCTTTTTTGTTGATATTCGTATACTGGAATATTTAAATGTTTAGGTTGGGTTGGCAGCCTACATAGTGGCCAGCCGCAGCAGGAGCTTCCCGAAGAGGGTAAAGACCAGCAGGTTGAACGCGGTGTTGGTGATGGTGAAGTATACGACCTTGAGCTTTGCCTCCACATCGCCAGATACTATGTAAATGAAGTCTGAAATTGCGTGGAATATGACCAGCGCTGTCATCCCCATCGCTACCATGCCGAAGCCCCAGTTGTTGACTGCGTAGAACGCCACAGCCCCGGATATGCCCCTTGCTGTGGCATAGAACAGGGTGAACACGTCAACACCTGAGCTTATGATTTCAGAGGCAATGGTCGTTATGATGCCGAATGCGGCTCCAACCAGCGGTCCGTAAGCCGCGCCCGTGACAACAGTGCCAAGGGTCACCAGCTCAACGGCAGAGGGCACCCTTATGGTCCTCTTGTATATCGTGGAGTAAGACGCTGCTGTTCCCAGTACCGCAACAAGCAGGATGTCCTTGATGCCGCTGCCAAAAATCAGCAACATTGAAATAGCAAAAGCAGCTATGACCGCGTTCTTCAGGGTGAGCGCGTGCCTTGCGTTCCTCAACCCCTCAACAGCCTGCTTCTTTAGCAACTTAAAGAATGCTGATGTATCCCCCTTCATCAGGCGGGGTAATTCACTTCCGCCTTCCTTTTTCCTTTTGGCCATGGCCAGCGCCTTGTTTCAAGGCGAAATAAGCCCTCCTTTATTTAAACATTGACAAAAGGTGTGCCGTGGCGCACTTCAGTCTATTTTGGGTTCATTGACCTTTGGTCAAATGGAATTTGACAGAATAACTGGCCAACTACTGAACATTAAAGATAAAAAAGGGAATAAATTCCCCCTCAATGAAAAGGAAAAATTGCCGTTTTCACGGCTTTCTCATCAGCTTTATCAGCAGCGCAGCTCCGCCGCCGAGCACCACAACATAGCCGAGGCCAAGTATGGCAAGGTAAGCCGGTGATTCGAGCAGCGACTTCTTTTCCTGCTGCTGGGGTGGCGTTACGTTTGTCGGCTGTGCCAAAGGCGGGACTGTGATGACTGTAACCGGCAGCTTCTCCTCCTTTACAGGCAACTGCTCCTCTTCCTCCTGTACGGCGGCGGGAGCGCACTTTTGCACACTGAGCAGTGCAACATCGCTGTTGCTCTTGACACTTGTGTCATAGTATGTCTCAACCGTTATCCTGTAGTTTGCAGGCCTTGGCAGGCTTTCCGGGACAGGCACAGCGAATGATGCTGTGTCCTCGTCGTTCTCGTCAAGCTCTATTGGGTCTGACATGGCGCCAAAGCCAAGGTCAGGGCTTGCAACGCGCACAACCACAGATTTCTCGTTGTTCTTGCCGGAATTCCTTATGCTGGTTGTCAGCCGCGCTTCCTTCTCGCAGGCGACTGTTGGCGGGTTCACAATAATTCCCTTTATCTCAATCTCGTGGGATTTCCTCTTGATTTCAAACCTTATGACTATCCTTTCGCCGTGCCTTGCGCCGAACTCGTCCTTTCCGTCAGCAGTTACCTCGACGTCATAGGTGTTGTCGTCAGCGTCCTCGTCAATGGTCGTTGTGAACTTCACGGTTTCCTTGTCCTGGGGTGATATGTCGCCCAGGTCGTCCTCCTCGTCTATGTCAAGGGTGCCACTTGTGACCCTGACCGTGACGTCCTGAATGTCAATGTTCTCCCGCTCTGTGAAAGTGTTCTTTACGGTAACTTCTATGTCCACTGCCTGGCCGGCCCTTACGTCCTTGACAAGCTCATCATTGCTTGCCGACTTTGTCTTGCCGCCATATGTGAACTTGACGTTGTCAATCACGTCAAGGTGGTTGTCTGTCTGGAGTGTTATGGCCGTTACCGCCTTGACAGCCGCGCCGCTTGTTGCCGATACTGCGCTGAACTCAAGCGTTCCAACGCTTACAGGCTCAGGATTGAGCAGCTTTAAGCTTACCGCATCCAGCTTCTCTGGTATCCTGACTATGACCGGGATTGTCATACTTTCGCCCGGCGCAAGTGCCGTCTTCGGCAAGCTAAAGTTTACCTTGAGATCGCTTTCTGTGAATCCTGCCTGTGGCACCATCTTCACTGTTATGGATGTGATTGTCTCAGGCGCAGGGCCTTCGTTTGACAGCGTTATTGAGCCTGTGGCGTTCTGCCCCCTTGCTGTTTCAGTATCATGGAGCGGGTTTGTCTTTTGCTGGGCAGCGTTTCCAAGCGCAAGCGCTCCGGTGCCGCCCAGTCTCGGGGGCACGTCAACGACTGTTACCTTGAGCGTCCTGTTGCTTGTTGAATCGCTATCAGCCACGCTTATGTTGAAGTAGTATGTCCCTGCCTGGGTGAAGTCGGGAGTCCAGTTGAACTCACCTGCCTTGTTGCTCAGGCTTGATATGTTTGCAATTGTCGTGCCAACATTGATGCTGTTTGCATTGCCCGGGCATGAGCCGGAAGGTGATGTGACCTGGCATACCCTGAATGTGCTTCCTGCGCCTCCGGCAGTGATGTCAATGGTATCATTGGCTGTTGAAGCAAGCGAAATCCTCATGGCTTGCCCTTCATTGATTGTCTGGTCTGATATGGCTGAAAGGACGGGGTCAGGCCCTGCGCTCACGAATGCAGCCGAAAGAACAAGAACTATCATGAACAAAAATGCCTTAAACATGTTTTTCATTGTGCACCCAACCCCCAACTGTTTTTATCAAATGTTAAGTTATTTATTCCCGAGTAGTTACACGTAGTATATAAACGTTTTGTTTCTGGGGTATATATTTCGGGCAACCCGATGCTGCTATAATTATAGGTTCTTAAGAAAGTTTCTGGTATTTTTGGCAATGCACAAACTGTCGCTTGTTCCCCTCACCTCGGATGGAGTGCACTCGCTTTGTTCGGGACTTGCCTTCGCAAAGCTCGGGCAAGCTTCCCCAGGCTTGCTTGCCTCGTGAACATGGTGCGCCAGACCGGGGTTGGGCCCTACGGGGTGTCTGGCGGCTTTTCAGCAGAAATAGAGAAAGACATAACTTCCAACTTAATTTGTTATGCTTTTCTGGTTTTATAGTCAAGGACAGAAATAAATGAGCAAAAAGCTGTCCTTGACTAATAGCAAAGGGCATATTATAGCAGATTGCAGAAATAACAAAACTTTTCGCTTGCAATCTGCTATTTAGCGAATCTCGCAAATGTTTGATAATTAACGAGATTCGCTATTACATGCTCAACTTTTTGTGCCCTTTGCTATAGTAGCGGAAAATGGCAAGCAATGATTAATGTCTGCCACTAAAAAGTCGTCGCACAAAAAATGCATACTTTTTACTGAGCCTTATTGCATAGCTATCGCATAGGACTGCCCAGGAAAAGATTGAAGCGGCGCTTTTGCGCCTACTTCCCAAAATAAAATATCTTCTCAATGGCGACGTCTTCCGGCCTGTACTCCTCTTTTCCTGCCCTGGCCATCATTTGCCTGGGCTTCTCGAACTGGGGTTGCTGGAGCGTTGCCTGCTGGACCTGTTCAGAAACCGGCGCTGCCTCGGCCTTGTGAACCGGCGTGGAAACCGGCTGCTCCTGCCTTGCTGCCAGCCTCATCACCTGGCCGCTCACGTCGCTCATGCTGCTGCCGAGCTTCCTCATCTCATCCTTCATTGAAAGCAGTTCCCTTGCAATGGCATCAAACCTGACTCCCAGCGACCTTATGTCCATATTGATTTCGCTGAGCGCCTGCTGGCCTGCGTGCTGCTCAGTCCTGCCTATTGAAGTATTCGCCGATATTGCAGCAGTCATTGAATCCACGGGGTTTGCCCTGAGCATATCCTTTGCCTTCAGGAGAGCCTCGTCCGATGTTCCTGCAATGCCGTGGCGCATCAGCTCACGCGCAAGCGCATTGACCTTTTGAATCTCTTCGATACCCATTTAACCCACCTCTTGCCCAGTCAAACCCGGAATGCAGCCATACGCCGGCGCTAGTATACAAATATCCGGACTAGGCCCTTTCGTATACCAATATATAAATGTTTCGTTTTTGCCTTTTTGAGGCCGCAAATTTTAAATAAGGCGTGGAGGGCTTGCATTCCATGGGTTCTTTGGTGAAGGTTGCCCGGGTTGGCGAGATACCTCCTGGCTCTGCAACGGTTGTTGATGCCCTGGGCGAGCCGGTTGCCATCTTCAACGTCAAAGGCAGGTTCTATGCCATCCACAACACCTGCGTACACGCCGGCGGCCCCCTTGGCGAGGGATGTGTCAATGAGGCTGAATGCACGGTTGAGTGCCCGTGGCACGGCTGGACGTACAAACTGGAAAGCGGCCAAACGACATTTGACCCTGACAGGAAGGTAAAAACTTATAGGGTCAAAGTCCAGGGCGATGATGTTTTTCTGGAGTTGTAGCTCAGGTACAGTTTGATTAACGCCAGTTTAGTAGCGGACATTAATTGTTACAGTCAAGGACAGAACTAAATGAGCAAAAAGCTGTCCTTGAAGCAAAGGGCATATTACACGCTCAACCTTTTGTGCCCTTTGCTATACCTGCCATTTTCCGCTACTAAAACCAGAAAAGCATAACAAATTAAGGTGAAAATTATGTCTTTCCCTAGTTTGCAGCAATGTTTATAAATTGCGCCCCGCATTGTTTTTCGCGGCAGCCGAGAGGTTGCCGCGGGGGTAGCAAAGCCTGGCCAAATGCGCAGGACTTAAGACGGTTTTTCCGCCAGCGCTTTTTTTTGCGCCGCAGCGGAAAATGGCTGTAATCCTGCGGGTTAGTCCCTTCAAGGGTTCAAATCCCTTTCCCCGCATTTTTGCTCTCAGTGTGTCACGCCTTTGCCTTGTTCATTACCCTTATCGGCTGCCCAGGGAACCGCATGATGTAGCTTGTGAGGTACTGGGTGTCTCCGAAGTAAACCGCCCTGACAGGCGTTCCAGTCATTTTGTAAAGTTCCAGCAGCTTAAGCAATTCCCCGATTCCGTATTCAACGTGCCTTTCCGGGTTGTTGCCGCGGAGGTCTCTTCCCGGCATCAGGAGCGAGGCGTCAAACGCAATTATTTTGTCACCCAATAAGCGCTGCCGCCAGCCGTGACGGTGCTGCACCGCCTGGTAAATTATCAATAGGCCGAAAATGTCTGTTCCTGCGCTCATCTCGCCAAACCCGTAGTCGGAAGTTATTCCGGTGCCTTTTGCAACCTGTAACTTCACAAGAATCTCGTCAAGGCCTTTCCCGCCCCCCTTGCCAAAAACCAGTTCATTGCTGCCGTAAGAGACGCCCTTTTTGCACCTGGCAATGTCAATTTGCGGCATTTGTCCTGGGACAACGACCAGTGTGATGCTATCCTGCATGCCGGCCAGCGAACGCGTGCCTGCTTAAATGAATAACTGTGCGGAATGCGCTGTTATCGGATTATGCCGGCTGCGCTTCCTTCCTTGACTCCCCACTTGCTGGTGAGGTTCCCGTTGACTTCCAGCACATGCATTGCCGGCTTTTCAGAGCTGTAGCTTTCGCATGGCTCTTCCCTGCATGGCAGGGCGTGGTGTATCCTGACAATTGTTCCATTCTTTGCGATGAAAACAATGTCAAGCGGTATGAGCGTGTCCTTCATCCAGAAGCGCTGCACCGCTTCTTCAGGGAACACGAAAAACATGCCCTCGCTTTCACCCAGGCGCTCCCTGAACATAAGCCCTTTTTTGATTTCCTCTTCGGTATCGGCTATTTCTGCTTTTATCAAGAACGTCTTTCCGCTGCTTGCTTGCAGATGAACAACCGCTTCGCCCTCCATTGCTGCTGTTTTTTCACGCAGCAAAGAAGCTGCAGCCGAGGTAGTGATAATTATAACAACCGCAGCCAATAGGAGTTGCTGTTTGCCCATGCCTTTTTGTTCGACAAGAACATTTAAAAATGCTTCCGAAACTTTGATTTTGCATTGCCTCTGTAGCATAGTAGTGGTGCGCGTCCTTGGTAAGGACGAGGTCCGGGGTGCAAATCCCCGCAGAGGCTTACGTCATCACGTTCTGGCATACGCCTTTTTTATCACGATATCCTCGACAGGCCAGTCGTCGTGAGGCCCCCTGCTGGCTGTCCTGGCTGAGGCAATGGCATTTACCACGTCCATCCCCGAGACGACCTTTCCGAAAACAGCGTAGCCATCATTTTCTGGCGCGTAATCAAGGAATCCGTTGTTAGCGACGTTTATGAAGAACTGGCTTGTGGCGCTGTCCGGAACGGCTGTGCGGGCCATTGCAATCGTCCCGATTTCATTCCGCCGTCCGTTGCCCGACTCAAGCTTTATTGGCTCCCTTGTGGGTTTCTGGCTGCCTTCGGCAATGAATCCTCCCCCCTGTACCATGAAGCCTGGAATGACGCGATGGAAAACCGTGCCTTCATAGAAGCCGTCATTGACATACTTCAGGAAGCTGCCGGTTGTTATTGGTGCATCATCAGGAAACAGCTCTATCTCTATGTTCCCCCTTGATGTCTCAAGCACAACAGTTGGCTGCATTTTTGTCGCGCACCCTGCCAGAATAAGGGTTGCCGCAATTGCAATGATGTACAATGCTACCCTGCTCATCTTTTGACATGGCTGTACGTTGCCTCTGGTATTTAAACATGCACCCCATTATACGCACCACCGCCGTAAAGTTTAAATACTCTGCCAACGGAAACAGGGATTATTAATAAAAAAGGAGGTTGCAGGCAAAATGGCTAAAACAGTTTCAAGGGCTAATGATAATTCTATTCAGGCGGTTGGCAGTTGGGCTTTCCTCCTTGGCGTTGTTGTTGCGCTTATTGCAGGGGCGTTCTTGCCAGAAAAATCAAATCCGACAGTTACCTCATTTCTGGTGCTGCTCGGAACGATAGTCGGCCTGCTTAACGTCACGCGGAAGGAAACCACGGCATTCCTGATTGCTTCTGTCAGCCTGGTGATTGTTGCTTCGTTTGGCGGCTCGGTTGTCAGCGGCGTCTTCCAGATTGGCCTGTACCTTGGGGCGATGCTTGACTCAATACTGGTGTTTGTCGTTCCGGCAACAATCGTTGTTGCGCTGAAGTCGATATTTTCGCTCGCCGAAACAAAGTAGGCGCAGCGTTTTTTTTCTTTTTTTTAGGAACGGTTAACAATGATGAGGAAGGGCCAGGCAGCTATGGAGTTTTTGATGACTTATGGCTGGGCCATACTTGTCGTCCTGGTTGTCATTGGCGCTCTGGCTTACTTTGGCGTGCTTTCGCCAGCCACGCTGCTTCCTGAGAAGTGCACTTTCCCAGTCTCAATCAGCTGCACAGACCACGGCTTTGACGAAGCAGGCACCACGACCATTGTTGTCGTGCTACAAAACGGTGCAGGGAGGGACATGCAGGTGTGGTCTGTTGACGCAGTATCAGACGCCCTTGGAGGCCCTGGAGGGAATGGTGTGACAAACAACCAGTGCATCACCTGCCTTGATTCCCCACCAATTGATTGCCTGAATCCTTCGGGATACACCCTGCGCAACGGCGAACGCCATGAGTTCCGCATCAACGGCTGGACGCCAAACAGCTTCGATACGTGCAGGCACCGCAACACAGGGAGGGACAAGAACCGCTACGCTGTCAATGTGACATACAGCTGGCTTGACAACCTTAATTTCCGCCACTCCCTGATGGGCGAAATTCTTGCCAGGCGATAGCGGCAAAAGTTTTATATACGCTCCGGGAGAGCCCTGGATAATCCGGGCTCGTGATCTAGTGGCTATGATGCTTCCTTGACGTGGAAGATGTCCCCAGTTCGAATCTGGGCGAGCCCATCCTGCCTTTCAGTGCAAAAGATTTATATTTGGTATGCACTTCTTTTTTCTGAAAAAATGGCAGGTTTTATTAGCATCCGGTTACAAAAACCTGTTGATGGCAAAACGGGCGGGGAGGACAGGTAAAATCAAGCTCACGGTAAGGTATTCTGTGCTTATGGTCCTGGTGCTGGGCTTTTTGACACTTACAGTGTTGAACTCCCTTTTCCGCACGATTGCTGCCGGCCTGATTCTCAGCTACATTTTTTATCCTGTTTACAGGGCAGCTTATGGCCTGCTGAAATTCAGGACTGTTTCCGCGCTTTTCGTGACTATCCTTGTGGTGGTTCTCCTGATTGTGCCTTCATTCTTTGTTGTGAACAAGCTGACAACAGAAGTTTCTGTAGGGTTCGTGGTAGCCAAGCAATACATTGAAGGGGGAACCAGGGCTATCAAGTGCGAGGGCGATGCACTCTGCCAGCTAATCCCGAAAAACCTGAGGGACATTGACCCCAAGATAAAGGCGCTCCTGACAAACTCGCTTGGCAAGGGAACAGAGTTCATACTGGGCAGGAGCACCCAGTTGCTGCTTTCCCTTCCGTCCATGCTTCTTACGCTGTTTATAGTATTCTTCACCATGTACTACATGCTCAAGGATGGCGACCGGCTCATTGAGCGGATTAAGAGCGGCATTCCGCTGAAGAAACACAGGCAGGACGCCCTTGTCGCTCAATTCAGCAGCGTAGCTTCGGCGGTGGTTTACGGTACAGTTGTTGTTGCAATCCTCCAGGGCATCCTTGCTGGCATTGGCTTCTTCCTTTTTGGCGTGCCTTCGCCGGTGGTATGGGGGTTAGTGACGCTGCTCGCCTCCCTCGTGCCGTTCCTTGGCCCCTTTGTGGTGTGGCTGCCAATAGCCCTGCTGCTTGTCTTCAGCGGCCACTATTCAGGTGACGGGCTCATGCTGCTCAGGGGAATCGGGCTTCTGCTTTACGGCACCCTGGTAGTGAGCGGCATTGATAACGTCCTCAAGCCGAGAATAATAGGTAAAAAGGCCAACGTCCACCCCGCGCTTGTCCTTCTTGGGATAATGGGCGGGATGAACCTTTTTGGTATTGTCGGGATTGTCCTTGGCCCGGTAATCGTGGCCATGTTCGTGACAGCATATGACGCTTACGTTCAGGAAAAGGCCCAAATCATGAAGGCTGAACAGCAATAATGAAAAATCCAACCGCAGCAGAGCTGCGGGTATTGTTTATGAGTCGGGATTTTTTAATCCTCAAACGGGACAATTATGCTACAGCAGAACTGTAGGGTATGAAATCCATTTGAGCAATAAACTCAGGTAGCGTTTGGGAATGCTTCCCTGACAGCATCCACGCAGTTCTGCCTGAACACTGAGGATACCCTGTTGCACAACTCCACATTTCCCGTCTTCTTGGCAATCCTGTGGTAGCAAGTCCACCTATCAGCCGGCTCCGCTATCTCTGCACAGAGGAGCGGGTCTGAATTGGCTGTTCCAACCGTGAGAAAACACTTGTCCTTCTTTACCTGGTCAATAATGTAGGCGCACGCCGGGCCTGAACTGGCATTCTTGGCAAGCGCAAGATAGCACTCTGCTGCATAGTCGCTTCCTTCAATCTGGGTGCAAGAGTCTGGCTTTCCGGTCAGCAGCGCCAGCTGGGTATAGCAGTGGTTTTTCCATGTGCGGTCGTCAATGTTATTGCAAAGAGGCATCTCCACCCTTGTAATCGCCAGCTCAAACGTGCAGAATCCCCTGGCCTTGACATCGTTTATGTCATCGCACAGCTTCTTGCTGTTGGCTTCTATTGCCAGCTTGGCAAAGCAGCTTGTGCTTATCGATGACGAATTGAATACCTTGCCGCAAAAGTATGTGTTGTTGGCCGAAAAGGCGAGTTCCCTGTAGCAGTTGTTCCTTGCAGCAAGGTCGCTTTCAACCTTGCAGGTGTCAAGCTTCTCAAGGGCCTTATCAACCGTTCTTGCCTTGAAAAGGCCGTCAAACCTTGATGGCCAAGTTATGACAACAAGCACAACCACCAAGACCGCCAGCATGGCCAAGACATTTCTGCTGCCAAGCAGCCTCCTGATGCGGCTGCCTCCCGCGCTTTCTAGTCCTGGTTTGTCATTAGCCATGCCCTCCCCAGATTGGCGGCCCCCCTATAAAAAGTTTGCGAAGGAAATAACGCCGGGACAGGGATTTGAACCCTGAAGGCCTTTCGGCCACTGGTTGGCTTGCTGTTTTTCAAGACCAGCGCAATACCAGGTTATGCGATCCCGGCATGTTGATGTTGTCCTGCCGGAGCTTATTTAAATTTAATCATTCCCGGATACTGTCTACTTAACGAATGATTAACATATGAGTGTATCTTTTTCTTTGTTATTGAGAGATGTAACCTATTGATTGCATATACTGTAAGTCAAAGAATGTTATTGAAAATGGTAAAAGGTACAGGAAAGTAAGAGTAAAACAAAGTTACCTGTGTAACGATTGCCAAGGGCAATTCGTGGAGCCTGATGGTTTTGAACGAATGCGCCACAGAAAAGAGGATATTGTCCGTGCGGTTCAACAGCATGATGATGGCTTGTCTTTGTCTAAAGCCCAGAATCAGTTGTGGCAGCATGATGACGTGAAAGTTACGCGTTGGACAATCGCTGAATGGCACCATAAATTCGGTGTTTTTTAAAATCCGCTAAGTGAGCAAGTCACGCCAGCTAATGAAAAATCCCAACCACAGCAGAGCTGCGGGGTATGAAACCCATTTGAGCAATCACGCCGCGTTGGGTGGGCCTTACCGTCCTGATTCCGGATGCTGCTATCACTGCCGCGATTAATACCCCGGTTATTATTGCGTTATCCGTTTTTTCATCACCGCCTAAAGCTTGAGGTGCTCAGGCCGCCTCATTGCGCCGAACTGGTACTGGTAGAGGTTGAGGAACGCCTTTATGGTTGAGAGTATCTGGAGGCAGTTTTCAATAAGCAATTCCTCGTATTGCGTGCTATATGTCCTGTAAACGAACTTGTCAAACAATGTGCGGATGAAGAAGTAGAATGGCTTGGCCTCCCACCTGTCCTCATAGTCCATGTCAAGGTAGCCGTCGAGGGTAATGTTGACCGTCCCCTTGTTCAGCGTGACCCTCTTTCCGTCTTCCTCTACAACAACGTCCTTGAGTCCGAGTATTTTTATGTTAAGCCGCACTACATGCCTGGCATAATCTGTTATCTTCTTCCACGGCAGCAGCTCAAGCTCTATGAACCTCCCGCCCGGCCTGACGTGCTCCTGGTTGCGCTGTTCCCGTGAGTCAAATCCCTTGTCCTTGAGCCACTGGTTGATGAGCGTGTAGAGCTCGTGGAGGTCAAACAGGCCTTCATAACTGACTTTCATGTGGTCAACGACAAGGCGTCTTTCTGCCATTCTAGTGCCCTCTCAGCGTGCCGCCATTTTAAGCGTTTCCTTTATTGTGCCTATCAGGTCGTACATCTCATAGTAAAGCCGGTCCTCGTACAGGCCGCCAATCTCCCTTTTCATCACCCAGTTGTACATGAGCGCCTGGAGCTTCCTCTCTATGCCGGTTGCCGTCCATCGCGGCTCCCCGAATATGTCCGCGTATGCGGTGAATATGCCCGCGTTCAGCGTGATTATGGTCCTGACGTTTGCCATCTTCTTCTTCCTACCGTCCACTATGGCGTCAATGTTGTATGCGCCCCACATGTGCGCGTGCACGGTTATCCTTTCAAGGATGTAATTGGTCCGCTTTCTCTCTCCGGTCCACCTGACTTCCCATTCCGGGGGCTTGCTCTTGAAAAGGTTTTCATGCAGCTCAAACCTCTTTTCCTTGAACCAACCTGCCATCACCCTGTAAAGCTTGTCAAGGTCCAGCATGCCCCTGTACTTAATCCTGTGCGGAAACATCATGCCACCTAACGGCATACCCTTGACCTTTAACTGCCCGGAATAGGTTGGCACAGGGCCTTCATTCGGGTAGTCGGCGTCTTTTGCCTTCCGGAAAAGCGGCACGCTTTGCAGAATGCTTTGTATGAACCCCTTTTTCTCCTCTGCCATGGGCTGTTTACTGCCGCAAATCATTTATAAATATTTCGCCAGTTTGGTAAAGTAAACTAGCCCGTGTTACGGGGCTAGAGCTGTTCTTCTGTTGAAGTTGTTGAAGAACAGCTTGAAGAACGATTCTGCGCCTTTTAATGTTTGG
>Ga0209541_10005118_pt1 | contig 22953 bp, 25 predicted proteins | sample RifCSPlowO2_01_FD_184027 | JGI IMG/M metagenome (GOLD analysis project Ga0209541, IMG submission 184027) | Groundwater microbial communities from Rifle, Colorado - Rifle CSP2_plank lowO2_0.1 (SPAdes) (version 2) | ecosystem: Environmental > Aquatic > Deep subsurface > Groundwater | place...
GTTAGGATATTCTCAATTATTAATTTTATAATACCAATTTCAGATACAGACAGATTGTTTAATGGCAACAGACTAAAAAACATTAACTGTGAAAATAATATTATTAATGGAATAGATATGATTATTATTTTGTTTAGTTCTTTTTTTATATTTTTTTTATATTTAAAATAAGTTATTACACCATTTAAAGTTATAAGTGGCAATACAATATCTATATAGCGCCCTATTGGTCTTCCAGTTAATCCTTGTATAAAAGTTTCTTCTTTTATGCTGCTTGTTGCTGCATACTTAGATAAAGCAACTATCATTATAATTGCTGTTACGAATGTAATTATTGTAAATATTTTCATTTTGTTATCTTTTAGTTTTTCTTTTATTGCAGCCAGATTAAATGGCAATATTATTATTAGTGAACTAATTAGCAACAGGCTTAGATATAGCATCGGCCAAATTACCAGATTCAGATAGTTTATTTCTGTACTCTGAACTGCATTGGAATAATTTCCCAATACACCATTTATTGTGAAGCCGAATATAAAACCATTTCTTATAAGCCATGGTGAGAATATTATTAACGATATGACCAATATTACTATTTTCTTTGGAACCTGATTGTAATCTTTTTTTATTACTTTATATATGGTTATTATTCCTGCAACTATGATTAATGATAAGCCTGCTAATTTGGTTAGTGAAGTTAAACCTATGCTTATCCCACTTAGTATTTCATATTTGTATGAATTGTCTATTGTAGATTTATAGATTAAATAGATTGATGTTAAGAAAAGTGTATGGAATATATTTTCAGATATTATATAATATGAGAGAGTAACACTCATTGGGAGCAGAGCTATTATTAATGAACAATATAATGCTTTTTTTTCATCAACAAATTCTTTTGCAATTAAGTAAGCAGGAATTATTATTAAACTTGATAGTATACTATTAATTATCTTCATTATCATGTAAAATACTGTAGCATCGTTGAAAAGAAAAGATATTGATATCAATATCGGATAAATCGGAAGGTAAGTATCTGATGGCATGCCATGTATGTCAAAGTTGAAGTTCTGGAAGAAGCTTTGAGACATCTTTATATATAAATATTCGTCTGAAAATATTGACGGTGAAGTTATAAAATAAGATAATAAGGACTTAATAGTTGTTATTATAATAAATAATATTATCAAGTTTTTTGTATTTTTCATGGCATATATTGGTATTTTCTATTTTTAGCTTTTAGGAATTATTAATTCTTAACTCCTCCTCTTTCAAAACTTACTAGTGGAACTGTTTTTTCTTCTATTACTTCACCATTTTCTGCGTTAATTTTTATATTAAGAATATTAAATTTTTTTGTTATGTATATTATATTCCACATAGGGATTTTCTGTTTTTGTAATATCACTGTTATTTTTGCTGCTGTTTCTTTATATTTATTTAGTATATTCTCTATTTTGTTTTTTATATCTTCAAAACTGGTTTTTATTTCATTAATATTGAGCTTTTCAATTTTTACATCTTCTTTTTTTAATATTTTGCTGTTGTCAGTAATCTCAATTTTTTTACTCACCAAGTAAGTCGTAATTGTGTCTGATTCAGTATTATAGAAGTCAATTTGCCATTCAGTATTATTTATATCTTCTATATCGCAGATGAGAAAGGCACCACATAAGAAGCCTTTATGCTTAAATTCTTTTGAGGCTAATAGTTTTTCATAGCTTTCTTTGATTGAATTCTTCATTATTACCCTTCTAATTCGTAAACTTTTTATATAGTTTACTATTATGTTGTTCATGGAATTTATCCCTTCTAGAGATACATTGGGTTATAAGATAAGTTATTTTGTAGGTTTTTATTTATCTTGTCTTATATTTTTGACGATTTTATACCTAATTTGGCTAAAAAGATTTTTTAGTTATTATTATATATTGTTAATTGCTTTTTTTGTACTTTCAGTTTTTTTTATTTATTCTTTTTATAGGAGCTATGGCAAAGATGCTATTACTTTTTAAAGGATTGTATGAAGGATTTGGTAAATTTGGTAAGTTTATAAGTAGTTTAATCAATTTTGTTTTATTGTTTGTAGTTTTTATAGTTGGTATTGGTTTAGTTTCTGTTATTGCAAAAATTGCAGGAAAGAAGTTTCTTGACATGGGTAAGAGTAAGAAGAAATCTACTTATTGGGAAAATAGTATAATTGGTGAAAGGAATAGGGAGGATTTTTATAGACCTTTTTGAAAATGATTGTTTTGGGAATATCTGCATTTTTTCATGATTCTTCAGCATCAATAATTGTTGACGGAAAATTAGTTGCTGCTGCTGAGGAAGAAAGATTTACTAGAAAGAAACATGACTTTGGTTTTCCTATGAATGCAATTAATTATTGTCTCAATGAGGCTGATGTGATTATAGATAAAGTTGACTGCATAGCATTCTATGAAAAACCACTTCTTAAGTTTGATAGAGTGCTTCATCAGTTTTTACACAGTTTTCCTAGGGGATTTTTAGCTTTCTATAAAACTATGCCTTCGTGGCTAAATGAAAAATTAGTTATTAGGCGTATTATAAGAAATAGGCTTAAGTATAAAGGTGATGTTTATTTTATTGATCATCATTTGGCCCATGCTGCTAGTTCGTATTTTTTTAGCCCTTATGATAAAGCAGTTGTTTTGACATTGGATGGAGTTGGCGAGTGGGCGACTTCTACTTATGGTGTTGCTTATGGAAGTGAGATAAAGATAGAGAAAGAAATAAAGTTTCCACATTCTTTAGGCTTATTGTATAGTGCTGTTACTGGTTATTTGGGAATGTCTGTGAACAATTCAGAGTATAAAACTATGGGACTAAGTGCTTATGGAAAACCAATTTATTGTGATAAGTTCAAGAAAATTGTAGATGTAAAAAGCGATGGAAGTTTTTCTCTCAATATGGACTATTTTGTTTATTATTATAAAATGGCTATGCCAAGCAAGAAATTTATTGAGGAGTTTGGTCCTGCCAGAAAAAGCAATGAAGAAATGATGCAAAGACATAAGGATATTGCTGCTTCTTTACAAAGTTTTTTAGAGGAATGTCTTTTTAAAATACTTGATAACTTATATGAAAAATATAAATGCCCTAACTTGTGCATGGCTGGCGGCGTTGCTTTGAATAGTGTTGCCAATGGAAAAATTTTTACAAATACCAATTTCAAGAATTTGTTTATTCAGCCGGCTGCTGGTGATGGTGGAACTAGTGTTGGCGCTGCTGCTTATGTTTATTTTTCTATTTTTAAAAAAGAAAGAAAACATCTTATGAAAGATGCTTATCTTGGCCCAGGTTATAGTGATCAAGAAATAAAAAAGTTTCTGGATAGCGGTGCAATAAAATATCAGGAATTTAAAGATGATGATGAACTTGTCAAGACTGTTGCCAAGTTGATTTATAGTAATAAAGTTCTAGGCTGGTTGCAAGGAAGAATGGAATTCGGACCTAGGGCTTTAGGTGCCAGAAGTATATTATCTAATCCTTGCAATCCCAAGATGCAAGACATTTTAAACTTAAAGGTTAAGCACAGGGAAAATTTCAGACCTTTTGCGCCAGTTATTTGTGTAGAAGACGTTAAAGATTATTTTGATGTAAAGGGAGAATTACCTTTAGCTGCAGATTTTATGCTTATGGTGTATCCAATAAAGAAGGAAAAGAGAAAGTTAATTCCCGCAGTAACACATATTGATGGTACTGGTAGATTACAAGTTATACGCAGGGAACAGAATATTTTATATTATGATTTAATAAAAGAATTTGGGAAATTAAGTGGAATACCTATTTTAATAAATACTTCATTTAATATAAGAGGTGAGCCTATTGTTTGTACACCTTATGATGCATACCGCTGTATGATGGGTACTGGAATTGATTATTTAGTACTAGGCAAATATTTAGTTTCAAGAGAAGACAATAAAAGAGACATTTGGGATAGTGAAAAATATGCTAGTGATTAAGAGATTTATTTTATTAGTATGTGCATTGATAATATCCTTAGTTTTTCTTGAGTTTGTAAGCCAATTATTTTTTCCAGTTTCTAACGATTTTTGGCGTCATGATAAAGATCTTGGATATTCTCTTATTCCTGGTAAGGAAGGCAGGTATATATCACAAGATTTTGATATCAATGTAAAAATTAATTCTCAAGGATTCAGAGACGTTGAAAGAGATTTTTATAATAAAGACAGTTTTAGAATTCTTGTTGTTGGAGACTCTTTTGTTGAAGCATTGCAAGTTCCTTTGGAAAATTCATTTAGTCAATTATTAGGTAATAAATTATCTTATTTAGGAAAATATGAAGTTGTTTCTATGGGTGTAAGTGGTTATGGAACACTTCAGGAATTAATTATGTTTAATAAATCTGGCGTAGAATACAGTCCTGATTTAGTTGTTTTAATGTTTCTTCCATTGAATGATCCTTATGATAATTCTGTTTACTTGGAGCAAGATACAAAAGTTCCTTTTTATGTAAATAGTACTATTATATATCCAAAACAACCTGGAAAAATAAAGACTTTTTTTAAATATATTTATGGAAAAAGCAATTTATTCCGTAGTTTAGTTTTATTACAGAGAAAGTTATTATCTGGTTCAAGTTCTATGAATGGTACAAATACTCCTCCAGTGTTTTATGGTGTTTATTCAAATAATTACACAAAAGAATGGGGCGATGCTTGGAATGTTACAGAATTATTATTGTCTAAATTTAATGATGCTGTTAATTCTTCAGGTTCTAAATTGGTTGTTTTTATTGTTCCTGCAAAAGAACAAGTTTATAGTTTCAGCGATAATACTTTTGATGTATATAATTATAATCTTAGTAGGCCTACTGATATTACTTTAAATATTTGTAATAAGTTAGGTATTATCTGTTATGACATGCGCAAGGTATTTTTTGATTCTAGTATTTCTAATGAAACTTATTATAAACATGATGGACACTGGAATATTCTAGGCAATAGTCTAGCAGCTGATTTTATTTACGAAAAATTAATAAATGACAAATTAATTGATTAATTTATGGCTAAGACTTTATTTGGTGATTTATGGGATTTTATGAAAATTAACAAGAAATGGTGGCTGTTACCAATATTAATTATGTTACTGCTTGTTGGAGTTCTTATAGTATTTGCACATAGCAGTGCCTTAAGTCCATTTGTTTATGCTTTATTTTAAGTTTTTTATATAATTAACGAGCTCCTTTGCTACAAAGTCATTACCTTTTTCACTCCAATGGTATTCTAATGGAAGGTATATTTCTTCTTGCTCTGTTTGATTTTTAATTATTGGTAATAGATCTATATAATTAAAATCAAATTCTTTCATAAAATTTGTTTGAATTTCATTTATTTTTTCTAACTCAAACTCCACTTTTTCCATTCCTGCATAATTATTTATTACTGTTTCTCTGTATTCTTCATCATGCTGAAATCTAAATGGTATATTAACAAATATTGTTGTATAATTATTTTCTCTTCCATATTTTTCCATTCCATATATAATATGGTAAGTCAATAGTATTGATTTTTTTTTATTGTGGTCAGGATTTTCATAAAAATTTTTTTCTAACAAATAATATATTGAAACATGATTTACGTCTTCATATTTATCATTTTTCTTTTTTTCTATACTTTTTATTGCATCTAATTTTTTTTCTATGAATGAAACTATAAGAAAGTTTTTGTAGAATTTGCTGTATCTTTTGTTGTTTTTTTCATTATTCACCATATATTGGCTCATATTGACATAAATTATTTTATCATTATTATCTCGAAGTGAAACTACTTGACTTGTATTAAGTAAGATCAGTTTATTATTTGCAAAAATTTCTTTGTATTTACTAAAGTTTAATTCTGTTGGCTTTGAAATGTCTTCTGGTATTTTGTTTATAAGCATTAGCGGTTTTGGCCCTAGGGCTGTATTATCTGAATAATCATTTAAAAATATAAATATAATAACAATATCTGGTTGTAGTTTTGTTCCTTCAGTTGTTAGTTTTAAAATTTCTTGAGTTGTACCATAACCGCTAACCCCCATATTTATAACTTCATATTCATTGTTTAAATAATTACTTAATATTTTATTCAAAGAATATTCATCATCTACCTTGGCATTTTGTAGAAAGGAATCTCCTATAAGCAATATTCTTTTCTTTTCTTTAGTTTGATTAATTTCTTCATTGCCTTTTGCGCCTTCTTTGTTTGTTTTATAATGAATTAATTTGTTTCTATCTATATCTATGAAACAACCGTTGAATGATTTTGGTGAGTTCCATCCTATAAAATTGTCTTTTATTACATTTTCATCTGGCTTCATAATTTCGCAGTTGAGTTTTAATGATCCTGCAAAAATCAACCTCATCGCCAATTCAAATATTATTAAGAAGAGTATTATTGTAACTATTAACAGAGTTAATTTTTTTATATATTCTATATTTATTTTTTTCATTATTTTAGATTCTTTATATATTCTGATACTTTTTGCGCTGCCAGGTCTGCTCCTTTTTTATTCCAATGTAGATCTCCTTTTAGATATAGGCCTGAGCTGTTTTCAAAGTTAGGCATTAAATCCAGATAATTGTAACTGAAATGTTTCATAAAATCCTCTTGCACTTTGTTTATTTTCTTTAGATAAAAAACTTCATTTTCCATTCCTGCATAACGTTTTATAACTTGATTTCTATATTTTTCATCATGTTGAAATCTAAATGGTATATTAACAAATATTATTTTTGAATCACTAGAAGCAGCTATCTTGTTCATTTCTATAAAAATCTTAAATCCTACTGCCAAACTTATATTAGATAATGCACTATCGTTTTTATTTAACAAATAAAATTGTGATTGTGTATCATTTATTGACTCATAAGGTTCAACTTTACTTTCTTCTTTTTTCAATGTTTCTTTTATCAATGTATATATATGAGAATATTTGCTTAAAAAATCATTTGTTTCTTTACTCTTATTATTTGTAGTTTGTACTATCTCATTTTCATTTGTTAATACCAATACTGCGTATTTTTCTAATATATCGTAATCTATAATATAATAAGTATTATTTTCATCTGTTACTTTTTCTTTTAGCTCTGGCTCTGTTCTTAAGTCAAAATAATTCTTTGGAACATCTGAAGAAAATCCGTTTAAGTTATCTGAGTAATCATTTCCAAAAATATTTACAACCACAATATCTGGTTGTAGTTTTGCTCCTTCATAGAGATAGTTTAGTATCTCTTGATCGCTCCCATAGCCAATTATACCCATGTTTATTACTTCATAATCTTCTCCCAGATATTTTTGTAATTTATAATAGTAAGTATCTTTTTCATTTAAGTATGCTCCAAATGTAAATGAATCACCTAGAAGCAATACTCTCTTTTTTGTTTTTATCAAAGATACTTCATTTTCCATTCTAAGTCCCAAATTATTTGTCTTGTATATTATATTTTCATGAGTAAATTTTGAATAATAACAACCTTTAAAATTTTTAATCGGCGCCCAACTGTATATTGGGTGCGGTTCTATTGGTTCATGCTTGACTGGGAATTCTGGATTACATTCATTGTATACATTTTGAGGATAAAAAATTCTTAATCCAAACTCCAGAATTAATAAAAATATTATTATTGTAAATATTAGTAGTATTATTTTATTTATATTTTGTTTTTTCAATCTATATTCTCTCTTTTATTTCCTTAATTAAATAATTTACAAAGTCTTCTTTTTTGATATTTGTAACTTTATTGTCTCTATTTCTAATTGCCAGATTTTCTGTTTCTATTTCTTTGTCTCCAATAGTTATTAGGTATGGGAAATGCTGTAGTTGATTGTCTCTTACTTTTTTAGATATACTCTCTTGCCTGTCGTCTAATTCGACTCTAATATTTAAATTTTTTAATTCTTCTTGCAGCTTTTTAGCATAGCTTACATGTCGATCTGCTATAGTCATTAAGACAACTTGAACTGGTGATAACCAAACTGGGAATTTACCTGCGTAGTGTTCTATAAGAATGCCAAATATTCTTTCCATAGAGCCATATACTACTCTATGCAACATTGTTGGCCTGTGTTTTTTTCCATCAGGTCCTTCATAACTCAAGTCAAAGTTTTGCGGTTGTTGAAAATCCAATTGTATTGTACCACATTGCCATTTTCTTCCTATTGCATCTTTAATATGAAAATCTATTTTCGGGCCATAGAATGCGCCATCTCCAGGATTTAATTTGTACTCTAATTTTTTCTTTTTTATTGCATTTTCCAATGCTTTTTCTGCTCTCTTCCATTCTTCATCAGTACCCATTGATTTTTCTGGTCTTGTAGAGAGTTCTAGATTGTAACTTAAGTTGAATTTTTTGTAGACTTCGTCAAATAGATTAATTATATTTATTACTTCTTCTTCTATTTGGTCTTCTGTGCAGAATATATGTGCATCATCTTGATGGAAACTTCTGACCCTAAACATGCCAGAAAGCACCCCGGAAAGTTCGTGCCTGTGCACTAATCCAATTTCTCCTAATTTTAATGGTAGATCTCTATATGAACGAAGATTTGTTTTGTAAATCAGAATGCTTCCTGGACAGTTCATTGGTTTTACTGCGTAATCTTCTTTATCTATTTTTAATATATACATGCTTTCTTTATAGTGTATCCAATGTTGAGAAGTTAACCACAAGTTTTTGTTTAATATTATTGGAGTTTTAATTAGTTTATAATCCGCTTTGTTATGGACTTCTTTCCAATAATTTATTAATTCGTCCCAGATGATCATGCCCTTTGCATGCAGGAATGGCATTCCTGGTGCTTCTTCATGAAATGAAAACAGATCCAATTCTTTGCCTATAACTCTATGATCTCTTTTCTTTACTTCTTCTAATATATTCAAGTAATCATCTAATTCTTTTTTTGTGGGAAATGCTGTGCCGTAAATTCTTGTAAGCATTTTATTTTTTTCATTTCCACGCCAGTATGCGCCTGCTATCTTTAACAATTTAAAGTATTTTAATTCTTTATCTGGATTTTCTATATGACCGCCCTTACATAAATCTAGAAAGTTGCCGGGATTGTTTTCTGTGATTTTTTTGCCTTCTTTTGCGAATTCATCTATTAATTCTAATTTGTAGGGATTATCTGCAAAGTCCTTTTTTGCTTGCTGAACTGACACTTCTTTAGTTGTGAATTTATTCCAATTTTTTATAATTTCATACATTCTCTTTTCGATTTTTTCGAAATCACTTTCAGATAATTTAATATCACCCATATCAAAGTCTTGGTAAAATCCATCTTCTATTGCAGGACCAATTGCATTTTTAGCCCCCGGCCAAAGTTGCTTAACTGTACAAGCAAGTAGGTGTGCTGCTGAATGCCTTAGATTTTCTAGGTTTGCCATCATTTTTTCATGTTTAGTTTTATATTTAAAACTAACCTCCTTTTGTTTATACAGAATTGCTCTTTTTTAGAGCTACATTTTAAATTTTTATTTTTTATATTCATTTTAATTATTTAGAATATTGTGGTCTATGATAAAGCTTAATAGGTAGTTATGTCTAGCAGAAAATGTATTTGGTTTTGATTTTTGTTTATTACCATATAATTTTTTGATTTATTGTTTCTATATAAACTTTTCTTTAGTTTGTTTTTTAACATACAAACATTTATAAATAAATTCACTTGAATGAATGATATGAAGGTGATAAAATTATTTTCAATTATTTTGTTACTTGTTTTAATTTTACCTTTAGTCAATGCCACGATTGATTCTAGTTCTTTGACTTCTAGTATTTATAATCTGGGCGATAAGATTTTAGTTGAGGGAACTGTAACTAGTGTCAAAGATATCAGGACAAATTTAGATCTATTTTTGGATTGTGGCTCTCAAAATGTACAAGTCACAACAACTTTGCTTAATTTAAAGGCAGACCAACCTTCACAGTTTTCTAATTTAATAACATTGCCTACAACAATTTTTGGAAGATGCAGTTTAATGGCTAATCTTGTTGACCTTGATGGAAATTCTATTGAGTCTAAAAATATAGGGTCTTTTGAGTTAAGCAATAAGTTGAAGACTGGTTTTGAAATAAATAAGAAAGGTTTTCAGTTAGGAGATACTTTAATTGTAAAAGGATCTGTTCTCAAGCAAAGTGGTCTTGTAGCTGATGGCGTTTTGGTTTTATCTTTCAGACAGGATAAAAAAGTTATTCTTATAGATACTATAGAAGTTATTCATGGATTAGTTGATTATAAGAAAGTATTAACTAAAATTACACCTGGTAATTATTTTGTTGATGTTTTGGTAAAGGATAACTTTGGAAACTTTGTTTCATTTGATGGCTTATTTAATTTTGTAATTGATAGTAATCTAAATGTAAATACTGTTTTAGATAAGAATTTTTATTCTCCAGGAGACAGTTTGAATTTAAATGGATATGTTAGCAGTAATCTAAATAATCAACTTAGAAATATAAATTTAGATTTTGATTTTGATGACATTATAAGGAATGCAAAATTAAGTAGTAATGCAGAAACTTTTTCAGTTAATTATATTATATCTGAGAAAATTAAATCAGGAAGCCATAGTATTGGTGTTGTTGCTTATGATGATGATGGAAATTACGCTGCTAAGGCTATTGAATTTAATGTGCAGCCAATTCCAACTGTCTTGAGCCTTGATTTAGTTTCCTCAAGTTATGATCCTGAACAGAGTGTTGAATTTACTGTTTTTCTTTATGACCAGGCTGGAGATGAAATTAGCGAAAGTGTCAATGTCGATCTTTTGAATAATAAAGGCAAGGTTGTTTCTTCTAAAGCTGTAAGAACTGGGGTATTGAATAGTTTTATTTTGCCTAAAGCAGCCATTCCTGGTTTGTGGAAAGTTGTTGTTAGTGGGTTGGGTTTAGGCAGTGAAGTTGCATTTAATGTCAGAGAATATAAAAAATTAGATGCTAATATACAAGGAACTAATCTGGTTGTAGAGAATACTGGCAATGTTCCTTACAAAGGTCTTTTAGACATAAAAGGCAATGAACTAGTAAAAAGTAAAAATATCAATTTAAAAGTTGGCGATAAAGATGAAATAAAATTGGATAAATTATTCTCACCTGGTTTTTATAATTTTACTATTCCTTTTATTGGAAAATATTTTGATAGCGTTTCTATACCAAAAAGTAAATCTCTATTTAGCAGTAATAAGATTACAGGTAACGTTGCTAAAAATGTTAGCAGTACGGGCAGAAAGACTATGTTGTTTGCAGTGCTTATTGTGCTTTGCTGTGGGATATTATATCTTTTATTCATTGCTAAGAAAAACAGAGCAAATAAAATTAAAGTTAATAGTTCACAAGATGATTATTTGCTGGCACAAAAAAAGTTGGATGAGTTGAGAACCAGAGGTATTAGAAAAGACAGTCCTAAGACTGAATATGGCAAGGCAACTCAAGAAGATGTTGAAGACTGGAAGAGGAGATTACAACAAAGCATCAGAGAACATGAGAAGATGAATTCGCATAATGAGTTTGTCAGGCACCAACAAAGTAGCAATAATAAAGATAAGCCAAGTGGTGGATTGTTTAATATGTTTAATTAGGGAAAAACTTTTAATCCTATAGTTTTTGTTTTTTATATGAAAGAAGTAACTGATGATAAATTAAATAGGTATTTTGATATTACAGGAAGAGCATTAAATAAAGTCAAGATAAATCCTAAATTTGTGATTAATCACGAAAGTGCAGCTGAAGATTTTTTAGACATGGCTAGAAGATATTATAGCGATGCCAGATATTTTAGAGACAAAGGAGACTATGTTAGTGCTTTGGCAGCCTTGAGTTATGCCCATGCTTGGCTAGATGCTGGAGCTAGAATTGGTTTTTTTGATGTTGACCATGATTCTGAGTTATTTACAGTTGATTAGAAATGTTTATTTATTAATTGTCTTATTAATTATTTATGAAAAATGAGGTTATTGTATTTTCTTTAGGAGGAAGTTTAATAGTTCCAGATAGCGTGGATTATAGATATTTGCATAAATTTAAATTATTTATTGATAAACTGCTTAGGAATTATAAGGTTATTGTAGTTACTGGTGGTGGCAAAACTGCTAGAAAGTATATTGAAAGTTTGAAGAAAGAAAGAACTGGTGAAGTTTTTTATAGTTTAGTTGGTATTATGGCTACTAAATTAAATGCCAGATTAATTTCTGGTTTATTCAGTATTAAAGGACAAATTCCTGATAGATTGATTGATGTCAAAAAACAGTTAGATAAGAAAAGGATTGTTATTTGTGGCGCTTTAGGATTTCAGCCAGATATGACTAGTGATGGTGATGCTGCACAAATTGCAGAATATGTAAAAGCTAAAGTTTTTGTTAATCTTACTAATGTCGATGGTTTATACGATAAAGATCCTAGAACAAGTAAAAATGCCAAATTGATAAGTTATTTGAGTTATAGTGATTTTTTGAGGATTATTAATGGTATTAAGTATGAGGCTGGGCAACATTTTGTTTTGGATCAGGCTGCGGCTGTAATAATTTCCAAATCTAAAATGCCAACTTTGATAATAAATGGCAGAAAATTGGAAAATGTTTCTAATTATTTACAAGGTAAAAGGTTTTTGGGAACTATAATAAGTTAGGCGGCATCTCTAGCAGATTCTTTATTTACAACAATATTGTTTAGATAATTTAGTAACTCTTTTATATGTTTCATTGTTTTTATTATACTATTTTTCAACCTTTCATCAGTTATATTTTCATTTAAGTTAGTAAGCAATAATTCTATTCTTCTTCTTATTGTTTTGTCTCTTGCTTCCTCTAATATTTTGTCTTTGTAGTTTCCAGGGTTTGTATCAGAACTTAAGTTTTTGCAATAAGGTATTAAAATATTTTCTAGTAAATTAGCAAGTGTTTTTAATGTTTCTTCTTGTGCTTCTATTTCTTTTTGTATTCCTAATATTTCTTTTGTTAATGTTAAATTTGGATTATCTATTTCTGTTGTTTTTTCCAAGCATTCTGATGTTATTTTCATTGCATTTTTCATAAAATCTTTTAGCTTCTCTAAGTAGTTAGTTATTTTTAATGTTATGTTATACAAATTACCCATATTTTCGCTTATAAGATTTACTGCCTTGTTTACTTCTATGTCAATATTTCTTGTTAATTCATGTTTTCTAATTCTTTCAAATGTTTTTCTTAAGTTAAGTGTGTTATTTAATGCGTTTAAGTTCTTTGTAGTATTTACCAGTCCAATGTTTATTTCCTGTGTTAGTTCTTTGATAAGAATTATAATATCTAAGATATACTTTGGTCCAAGTTCTGAATATACAAAACTATAGTATGAATTATTCAGTCTTAATATTTCAGTTTTTATTTCTTGAATTGACCCTTGGTCTTGTATTATTGGTTTTGATTTGTCTCCTAGAAAACCAAATAACCATCTTTGCCCCTTTTTTCCATATAACATAAAAATATATTTTATTTATTTATATTTAATTCTTTCTGTTAATTTTATAAACTTCTTGGTATTTGTTTTTATATGATAATTACTGTTACTGGAAGCGTTGGAACTGGTAAAACTGCTATTTCTAAGAAACTGGCTAAAAAACTAAAATTAGTGTACGTAGATGTAAATGGTGTTATAGAGAAAAATAAATTGAGGGACAGGTATATTAAAAAATTAGATACTTATGAAGTTGACATCAGTAAACTAAATGCTTTTTTAATTAAGTTAATTAATTCTAGCAAAAAAGGCTTAGTTATTGATTCTCATTTAAGTCATTATTTGCCGGAAAAAAATGTAGATTATTGTGTTGTTTGCAAATGTGATCTTAGTATTTTGAAGAAAAGATTAAATTTGAGAAAGTATAATAAGGCTAAAATTAGGGAAAACTTGGACTCAGAAATATTTGATGTATGTCTTGTTGAAGCTTTGGAGAATAAACACGAAGTTATAGTTATTGATACTTCTAGTAAAAGTATTGGTGTTTGTGTTGATGAAATTACTAAGAAGATCAAATAAAGTTTATACTATTTGAAAAAATTACAAATGTTTTAAGTTTTTAGTAGGATTTTAATATTAGTGTAATTTTATATTTAGTATGTATTGTGATTTTGTTTTAATGAAAATAGATTCTGATGTTGAAAGCTTTGCCAATAAGCTGGGGTTTTCTAAGCTTTATTTTCTTAGTGATTTTGACAAGCTTGGTTTATTTGAATCAAAAGACTATGACACAAATAGAAAATTAGTAGAGTCTAAAAAAATTAAGATTCTTGTTAATCCTCATTTAAATAACTATAAAGATTCTTTTCATTTTAGAAGCAGTGGCTTGGATCATGTTTTATGTGGTTTAATGCATAGGAATAATATTGCAATAGGCTTTTCTTTGGATAGTCTTATTAATCCAGTCATGTTTGGAAGAGTTAAGCAAAATATAAAACTGTGCAGAAAATATAAAGTTAAGATTTTATTTTTTACTTTTGCTAAAAGCAAGTATGAACTAAAAGGATTACAAGACTTATTATCATTACTAAGGGTTTTGGGAATGAATGGAATAGAAGCTAAATCTGCTTTAAGTTTTATTCATTCTTAAGTGTATAGGCTTTATTTATAGTCATTATTTGGTAGGAAATAATTAAGGAAAAACCTTATAAAGTTTTAATTTTTTATAATTTAGGATTGTGAAAGGAGCGAGAGAGTTTTTTATTTTCTCTTGTAATGTTGAATGGGTATAAAAATGAAACAGAAGGCTTTATTGCCTAGTTTAAGGGAAAAGAAGAGATATTTAGTTTATGAAGTAATATCTGAATCTAAATTCAGCTACAAAGATTTAAAAGAAGAAATAACAAAAGTTTTTAGGGATATTTTTGGTTTAGAAGGTTTGGCTAGGGTAGGTTTAGATTTTGTTGAGCATAGTGAAAGCAAAGGAGTTATAAGGATTAGTACCAAGGGCCTAGATATGCTTAAGGCTAGTTTTTGTTTTGTTAGAAAGATTAATAAGGGTGATGTAATTTTAAGGAGTTTAGGTGTATCTGGAATGTTGAAAAAGGCAAGAAACAAATTTATTCTTGGAGGTGAAATTTAATGCAGCCGACTTTAAATCATCAAATGATGGGATACGACAGAAGCAGTACTATGTTTAGTCCAGATGGAAGATTGCTTCAAGTAGAATACGCTAAAAAAGCTGTAAGGCAGGGAACAACTTCTTTGGGGATTGTATGCAAAGACGGTGTTTTGTTATTGGCAGACAAAAGAATACTAGAAAAATTAATGATAGGTGAAAGCATAGAGAAAATATTTCAGGTTGATGATCATATAGGTGCAAGCGCAACAGGGTTTTTAATGGATGGTAGGGTTTTAATTGAAAGATCACAGTTAATTGCGCAGCAGCATAAAGTAACTTATGATCACCCAATAGACATTCTTTCTTTAGTGAAGGATATTGCAAATTTAAAGCAAGCTTATACGCAGTTTGGCGGAGCCAGACCTTTTGGTGTCAATCTTTTAGTTGCAGGAGTAGACGATGAAGGGCCACAATTATTTCTTACTGATGTTACAGGAATTTATTTTCAGTATAGGGCTGCAGCTGTAGGTGAAATGGAAACACAATTAAAGGAAATTCTTGAGAAAGAATATGATGAAAATATGAACTTGGAGCAGGTTCTGAAGTTAGCGATAAGTGCTTTTAAAAGGGCATTTGGAAAAGATTTTGACTCTGATAGACTAGATGGTGCTTACATAAAGTCTAGTGACAAATTATTTAGGAGGTTAGATAAAGAATATTTGAGAAAACTCTCAAAAAAATCTTAGTCTTTGTAGTTTAGTATGACTAATATTGATAAAGCTGTTATTGCGAAATTAAAGAAAGAAGGCAAGACGTATGAAATACTTGTTGATTGCGAGAAGGCTTTGAGTTTGAGAAGTGGCAAGACTATTTCTGTAAGTGATGTTGTTGTTACTGATGAAATATTTTATGATGCAAAAAAAGGCACAAGGGCCTCTGAGCATGAGTTAGAGAAGATTTTTGGAACTGATGACAAATTGGAAATATGCAAATCTATAATTATGGATGGAGTTGTTCCTTTAACAGCTGATTTATTAAGAAAGGAAATTGAAAACAAAAGAAAACAAATTGTAGATTTTATTCATAAAAATGTTGTAGATCCTGGCACTGGTAGACCACATCCTCCACAGAGAATAGACGCTGCTATGAATGAAGCAAAGGTTAGGATTGATGAGAATAAATCTGCAGAGCATCAGTTTCAATTAGTTATAGATCAAATAAGAAAAATACTTCCTATCAAATGTGAGTTAAGGGAATTGATGATTAAAGTTCCTGCACAGCATGGTGGAAGAATATTGCCTATAATAAAAAAATTTGGTAAATTATTAAGTGACTCTTGGGGAAGTGATGGTAGTTTAAACGCTACAGTTGAAATACCTGCAGGAATTCAGGAAGAACTTGAGGTAGCTTTAAATAATATTGCTAAAGGCAATGTTGAGATGAAAGTATTGAGGGTAAGATAAAATGAGTAAATTATTAGTTCAAGAAAAGGAAATAGTAGTGCCAGGACAGGATTTAGCAGAGGGAATGGATTATTTACCTGGAGAAGATGTAATAAGAGACAAGGACAAATTAGTTTCTACTAAATTAGGAATAGTGGGTCTTAGTGGGAGATTAGTAAGAATTGTTCCTTTGAATGGTCCTTATGTTCCTAAGAGGGGTGATTTAGTTATTGGTAAAATTGTTGGCGTAGGTATTGGAGGATGGCGCGTTAATATTGGCTGGCCTTTTGAAGCTAATTTATCTGTTAAAGATGCAACTTCTGATTTTATTGAGAAGGGATCTGACTTAAGTAAATATTTTAATTATGGTGATTATATAATAGTTGAAATAGTGAACGTTGCTAGTTCTAAGATAATTGATTTAAGCATGAAGGGACCAGGTCTTAGAAAATTAGGTTCTGGCAGATTGATTACTATTCCTGCTACAAAAGTACCAAGAGTTATAGGAAAGCAAGGTAGCATGATAAGTTTAGTTAAAGATTATACTGGATGCAAAATTTCTGTTGGTCAGAATGGTATTATTTGGCTTAAAGGAGACGAGCCTAAGAAAGAATTGTTGGCTATAAAAGCTATTAACAAAATAGAAAATGAAAGTCACATATCTGGATTGACAGATAGGATGAAAGAATTTTTAGAGCGTGAGAAAAATGGTTTATGAAAAACGTTTAGACGGAAGAAAATTTGATGAGTTAAGGCCAGTTGAGGCTAATGTTGGTGTAGTAAAGAGAGCAGCTGGCAGTGCAATGTTTAAGATAGGAAAAACCATAGCTATTGCTGCTGTTTATGGTCCAAGGGAATTATATCCTCAAGTATTTCAAAATCCTACAAATGGAGTTTTAAGATGTAATTATAATATGATGGCTTTTTCAGGAAGTGGAGATAGAGTTAGGCCTGGTCCAAGCAGAAGAAGCAAGGAAATTTCTTTAGTTATGGAAAAGGCTTTATTGCCTGTTGTTGATTTAAGCGGGTATGCGGGAACTGTTGTTGATGTTTTTGTTGAATTAGTACAGACAGATGCAGGTACTAGATGTGCTGGAATCTGCGCTGCTGCTATGGCTTTAGCTGATGCTGGAATTCCAATGAAAGATTTAGTCAGCTCAGTTGCTGTTGGAAGAGTTGGCGGAAAAATTGTTTTAGATCTTAGTAAGGAAGAAGAGGATTATGAAGGTCATGCTACAGATATTGCGACAGCATTTTCTACAAGAATGGGCCAAGTTACTTTATTGCAAATGGATGGAGAGGTATCTAGGGAAGAATTAAAGAAGGCTTTGGAGTTAGCCAAAAGCGGCTGTGAAAAAATAAAAGAAATTCAGGTAAAAGCATTAAAGGCAAAGTATGTTGGTGATTTAAATGAGTAATATTATTAGAGAACATTTATTGGAATTGTTTAGCAAAGACTTTAGATTAGACGGAAGAAAATTTGATCAGTATAGGGATATTAAGGTAGAATATGGAATATCATCTAGAAGTGCTGAAGGCTCTGCTAGAGTAAAAATAGGAAATACAGAAGTTTTAGCAGGAGTAAAACTAGAGTTAGGAGAACCTTATTCAGATAATCCTGATGAGGGAACAATAATGGTTAATGTTGAATTGTTGCCTTTAAGCAATCCTGAGTTTGAGTCTGGACCTCCTGGGATTGAGGCGGTAGAATTGTCTAGGGTTGTTGATAGAGCTATAAGAGAAGGTAAAGCATTAAATTTCAAGAAATTATGCATAACTCCTAAGGAACAGATGTGGATAGTTTTGATTGATATATATCCTGTTAATGATGCAGGCAATTTGTTTGATGCTGCAGCTTTGGCAGCTTTGGCAGCTCTTAAAGATGCAAAGTTTCCAAAAATTGAAGACGGGAAAATTAGTTACAGAGAAAGCACAGGCCAGAAATTACCATTAGAGAAATTGCCTTTGTCTTGTACTGTTTATAAAATCGGGAATTATTTTTTAGTAGATCCTGTTTCTGAAGAAGAACTTATTGTTGATGCTAGACTTACAGTTGGTGTTTTGGAAGATGGAACTTTATGCTCTTTGCAGAAGGGCGGAGATTTTGGTTTAAATCCTGAGGAAGTTGACCAGATGGTTGATGTTGCTGTGAAAAAAACAAAAGAGCTTAGGAAGGTGCTGTAAAAATGGAAGAGCTAACTAAATATGAAAAAGCAAGGCTTATCGGAGCTAGGGCTTTACAAATATCTATGGGTGCTCCTTTGTTATTAGATCTTAAAGAAGAAGACTTAGAAAAGATAAATTACAATCCAATAGAAATTGCTAAAATGGAATTAGAGAAAGGGATTTTGCCAATCACTATAAAGAGGCCAATGCCCAAGAAGATAGAGTAATTCTTTGATTAAATTTATATATTTACTAAAATTAGATATTACTTATGAAAAAGAGAAACTTTTTATTTTTTATAGTTGCTACGCTAAGTTTTTTATTGTTTACAAGTTGGTCTTATGCCGTGAATGTTGATTCTTGTCAGCCTATAAATGCTTCAGGTATTTATACACTGATTAATAATCTTGTTTCAAGCAATGGGAATGATTGTATTGTTATAAATTCAAATGATGTTTTATTGGATTTAAGGGGATTTTACATAGGCAATGCCACTAATGACGGCAGAGCAGCAATAAATATTACTAGTGTTTCAAGCAATGTAACAGTAATGAATGGCTATGTTAATTTTAGCGCTGAAGGAATAAGTTTGCGAAGCGCTACTGGTGTCAATATTACAAATGTAACTGCATTTAATAACTCTGAGGCAGGCATAGTTATAACTCATGCAGTAAATAGCATAATAAATAATGTAACTGCTTATAATAATCAATTTGGAATAATAATAGATAGCAACGGTACTGGTGTGAATATTACCAACAGTATTGCTTTTAATAACAATATAACTTTTAATATAGCTTATAATAATACTTATGCAGGTATTTCACTTAAGAATGCTTATGGAAATAATGTAAGTTATAACTTTGTATAAAATAATAACCCAACGAATGCTTTACTTGGAAGTTACATTCCTGGCGGTTTTTCTTTAGATGATACTGTTGGAAATAATACTTTTTCATATAATAATGCAACAAATAATTCTGTTGGATTTTCTGTTTTTTCAGGAATAGGTATTATGCCAAATGAGACTTTAAGTAATATGTATTTTAAAAATAATTCTTTAGCACAAATACAAATTCTTCATGGCGGATTAAATATGAGTGGTTTTATTAATATAAGCAGTACAACTTTATCTTCTTTAGATTTTAATATTACTAATGGCACTATTTATGATTCTGGAATAACCAATATAAGTACGGGATTTGGAAATTATATAATTGATAATGCACGTAACGTTACCATAAAATCAATGAATTTAACTAACAGTGGAGCAAGTACAACTGGGTGTGCAAACACTACAAGCTTTAGTTCTTGTACGTTAATTACAAATAATAGCAATGTAATTAATATTACAAATGTTACAGGCATAGGAAGTGTTAACTTAACAATGTATTTTGATGCAGTATTGACTTCTGCAGCAAATTCAAATATGATAAATATTTCTAGGTATGTTTCTGGTTCAGGATGGAGGAGTGTTGGTCAGTCGTTTGCAAATACTACTATAGGAGTAATAAGCCTTAGTCAAATTACAAGTTTTAGTACTTTCGGCGTTGTTAAATTTACTGCTGCTACAGCAGCTGTAGCAACCACGATGACTTCAGCTAGTAATAGGGCGTCACCACAAACAATAAATCCGACAGTAGTTTCTACTGTATTAAATGTTAGGCCAGGAGCGCAACTTATTTTTACATTTTCTGAAGAAAAATCTTCAATTATAGATATTATTCTCAGCCTTAATAAATATTTAAAGAGCGCTAACATAATTGTTATTAATCTTTTTAAAGAAAAACTGAGCAAACCTTTAGATATTCTTGTCTATAAATATTATGAAATAAGATCAGAGTTGTTCAGTGAAGCAGATTTAATTGGAGATGTAACAGTTAAGTTTACAGTCGAAAAATCATGGCTAACGTCCAATAATTTAGATAAAAATAACATGGTACTTTATAGGTTTACTGATAAGTGGGATGTTTTACCTACAACATTATTAAGCGAGGATGAGAATAAAGTGCATTATTCATCTTTAACTTCAGGATTTAGTTACTTTGCTATTGGAGAGAAGACTACAATTTCTGCAACTAAACCTGCTGAGCAAGTTACTTCAGAACAAATTACAAGTACTGTTGAGAAGAAAGAAATTAGTGTTACTAAAGGGGAAACTAGAAATTTATTAATTATTGGAATTATTTTAATATCTATAATATTAATTATTAGTACTATTTTCTTGTTTAGGTACATTAGAAGTATTAGATTAAAAAGAACATAAACCCTACAAGTTTAGGATTTGGTAAGGTTTTTATAACTTTATCTTTTTTGTTTTTCATGATAATTAAAGAAGTTAAGCTAAGCAGAGGATTTCCATTTTTCAAGGAAGAAGTTTTTGTATTTACCAATGAAAGAAAATTCAGCCTAGATGAGAAGTGGAATAAAGATTTAGTGGAAGATTTAAATTCTAAATTAAAGAACTTTAAAATTGAAAGCGCTGAAGACTTTTCCAATCTAAAAAATACCTTAAGGAATTTAGGCAATGAGAAATATAAAATTTTAGAGAAAAAAATTTCTAAGAATATAAAACAGTTTTGGAAGTTTTTTGATCCTTCTGTCACTCAAATTCCAAGACCTTTATATGTTGTTTTAGAGAAAAATATTGGAGCAAGGGAATTTGTTGTATTTTCCTTAAATGCTAAAGATTTTGATGCAGTTTTTAATTCTTGCAAGCGTATTAAGGATTTCATTAATAAAAATATTTCTGACGTTAATAAATCTAAGGAAGAGGATTTGTTGATGCTGTTAAAAGAAGCAATTGATGCTGAACATGAGCTAGTTAATTTTGAATTAAGAGTTGGGGTAGTATTCAATAATTTTGATAAAGGTTTTTATAACTATGTTGGTACTAATTTAAATCCTTCAGAGCAGCTTGATTTTTTATCTAAATTAATAGAAAAATATGGTGTTGTTTACGTTGAAAACCCTTTTGATGAAATGGATTTATCAAACTATAAGAAATTAACTAATAAGTACAAAAGTTTATGTTTAGTATGTCTCAACTCAAAAATAAATGAATACAATCGAGGAGTTTCTGAAGGCATGTTTAATACTTCTCTTGTTAAATTTAATGACATTGCAGATTTTAGATCAGAAGTTTTGCATTTGAAAGACAATAGTATAAATATTATAGCAGAGCAAAGTGATTTTATTGATGCAGTTGTTGGATTAAAAATATCTTTAGTTAAATTATATGACAATAATATTGGCAATTCTACTGCAGAAAGACTTAGAGAAATTATTAAAGAAATAGAACAAGCAAAAAATTAATTTAGTATTATTCGACAGTAAGAAAATGAAAACGGAAGATATATAAATAACTACCAAACATATATATTGAAATATAAAAAACGAGGTGTGATATTGAATGGCAGAAGGTGATGCTTTGTTAGCAACTGGAAATTTATTCTTACAACCTTTATATCGATTGTGGCAAGATTTTGTTTCTATATTTCCTAGTATTGTTGTAGCATTTTTATTATTAATTTTAGGTTATTTTATAGGTTGGGCAATAGGTCATGCTGTTAAATGGCTATTGGACAAGGCTGGCTTAGACAATATTATTAGAAAGTCAGGATTAACTAGAGAAGTAGGTCATACTCATGTTCCTAATTTATTAGGAGAACTAGTTAAATGGTTTGTATTTATAATATTCTTGCAAGTTGCAGTAGATGTATTAAATTTAAATACATTAAGTAATTTGTTGAATGATTTTGTCAGATGGCTGCCTAATGTATTGTTTGCAATAATAATATTTTTTGCAGGAATAGCTTTAGCTCACTATATTGGAATTAAGATTAGAGAGCATACTAAGATGAGAGGCATGCTGATTGCTGCAGGAATAGTTAAGGTAGTTATATTGTATCTAGTGTTAGTTATAGCACTGCATCAAATTGGTATAGACGTTGATATTTTAGAGAATGCATTTTTAATATTGCTTGGCGCTTTAGGACTAGGATTTGCATTAGCAATGGGTATAGGCTTAGGCTTAGGCTTGAGGGATCATGCAGATGAGTTTGTTGAGAAATTAAGAAAGAATTTTTAATTTTCTAGTTTATTATTTTATTTTTCTTATTCCAGTCTGCGAGAAAACTGTCAAGCTTTAGCTTGACGAACAGGCCTTTAGGCCTGAGATGAACGCAGTGTAGAAGTAATATTTTTCTAGTTCTAAATCAAAATAAAAACTGCGTAGAGGAGTTTGCGCATGCATTGTTCCCAGCTTTGCT